>Ga0099824_1005439_pt1 | contig 17944 bp, 6 predicted proteins | sample SiratrowhiteBW_FD_76837 | JGI IMG/M metagenome (GOLD analysis project Ga0099824, IMG submission 76837) | Root nodule microbial communities of legume samples collected from California, USA - Siratro white BW | ecosystem: Host-associated > Plants > Roots > Nodule | place: USA: California... | reverse complement strand
AATTTTGGTTGCTAAATAACTACAAAATAGAAGTAATGATTGAATTTAGTGACCAATTAAGTCAAATAATTGGTATCTAACATTAGATACCAAAGTTTTAGTGACCTATGTCATTAGATTCTAGATTGGTATCTAATTAAGTTAGAGACTAATTTAGAATCTAATAGTATAGGTCACTAAAACCTTGGTAGCTAATGTTAGATATCAATTATTTGACTTAATTGGTCACTAAATTCAATCGTTACTTCTATTTTGTAGTTATTTAGCAACCAAAATCTAATTTAGTGATTATTTTGGTCATAATTAGTAACCATTTAATTTGATAGCTAAAAATTGGTTTCTAAACATTTTTCTTGTAGTGTACTATAAACCATCATAGAAGTAAAACTTTAAATTAGAGATTTTTCCTACGAGAAATTTTTGTAGAGAAATATGATGTTGCATGTTGATTTAGAAGTACTTTTGTTGCATATATGTGTGAATTTCTTCGATTTGCATGTAAAATTAGAAAAATATTTTCTATTTAAATATGTGTTCAATGTTCTCTTCTTATACGTAGAATTTGAAAATCATGGATTGCATGTAAGTTGAAAGTTTTTCAGTTACAGGTGTAGCTTGAAGTATATAAGTGATATGTGTAACTGATATCCTTTATATCTTTCAAGTACACGATAAGTTTAGAATCTTCGTCTGCATGTTGAACTACAAATTTTTCTTTATCAATCTATGTGGAGTCTTCATTTTCCTTGTGTTAAATATAAAGTAAATTTATTGTTGTGTCAAGAAGGAATAATTTTAAAAATTGAAAGTTTAATTTTTTAGAAGTGTTTGTCTTGGTGCAAAAGGTTTTGTCTAAGTCGCTAAATGAAGGTATCATCTGAATCAATCTAATAAATGCTCTATTAGGTATCCTCACTCAGCAAAAGCACTCTAGTGAGTGCTTTGTCTGATACATCCACTAAGCGAAAACAGACACATTAACTAAAAATATTGTCTACATCACTCTAGTGAGTGCTTCATTTGATAGCTCCCACTCCCAATGAAAGGAGATGAGCTAAATGTAGGTATCGTCTGACTCACTCCAATGAGTGCTCGTCTAATACTCTCGCTCATTAGAAGCATACATGTTAAGTGAAGGTACCATCTGAGACACTTTCGTAAGTGTTTCGTTTGATATCCTCGCTCAGTGAAAGCAATAATGTTAAGTGAAGGTATCGTCTAAGTCACTCTAGTGAGTGCCTCGTTTGATTTCACTCAACCAAAGTAAATGCGTTAAGTGAAGATATCGTTTGAGTCACTCTTGTGAGTACTTTGTCTAATACCCTGACTCAGTGAAGAAAATGCACCAAGTGGATGTATCATCTGAATCACTCTAGTGAGTGCTTCGTTTCGCTCAACCAAAGTAAATAGACTAAGTGAAGGTATCATTTAAGTCACTCTTATGAGTACTTTGTCTAATATCGTGACTCAGTGAAAGAAAATGTTCCAAGTGGATATATCATATGAATCACTCAAGTGAATGTATCATATGATACCCTCACCCAGTGAACCTATTTTTACTCAAGCAAAAATATCATTTGTTATCTTTATTCAAATGATCTTTCATAATTTATCTAAGTATGTGTGTTAAGTATATGTATGTTCATATGCAAATATGATTGAATTGTATGATTGAATGATTTACTGCTTTAATTCAAATGAATTGTATTTTATACATATAATGTGAATTACAATGACATGTTATAATGTGGTGTGTGATTTTAAGATTAAAATTAAGAATAATATGTGAACCATGGATGAATGTATGTATAAAGTAAATATTTATGTTATACTAGAGATTTCCTAACTTCATCGGCAGTCTAAGTCACATGAACAAAGACATAAAGTGGTGAAAAACTAAATAGAGGTCTATTTTATCATCAAAAACACATGTTGGGGTATAAAACAATGAATCATATATAACACATGTAGAAGTTTGGATAAAGATATACTTTAAACTCACTTGGATCTATATAGTCAAGATTTTGTATATCTGAGACACTAAAATGGGTTAACATTACATCTTTAGTGGAAAATGCTTAATACAAATCTTTCAGAAGATATTTCTTGATGAATATCATCTATGTATGGATCCATATGTGATGTATATGTATGCATGTGTGTCTCATGAATAGAGATGATAAAATGTGTGAGATTATAAATTTCATTGTTAAATTGAAAAAAACTTAAAATTTATGAATTTTGGATGGTTTCTTTTGGGAGGTGTTGGTTGTTTATCTGTTATAAATTTAAGACTTGGGTATAGACTTTATAGCTCATCTAAAAAAGAAGTAGGAAGAAAACCTTGACATTATGTTTATTGTAGATGAAACCATACATGTGTATATGCTTTTGTAAGTTTTAATCTAGTGTGAACAGTTTGAATTGTTACACAAATTTTCTATTGAGTCTATTGTTTGTGGTAGTATTTTGGAACGTTACAACTTTAAATTAAAAATGAAAAAAATCTTAATATATCAAATTGTTAAATAATTTTGTTTTCTTTGTATTATCTCCTTATTTAAATTGTTTGATCGTGAAGGTTTTGCGGAAATCCGGGCACCTTACACGAATCAAACTCTTAATATATTTACATATTTTTTGATATAACTTGAAACAAACATGCAAATATATATATATATATATATGACCGGCTGATGAAAAATGGCTGTGACTTCAATCAGAAATATTGTACTAATAATTAAGCGAAACTGAAACATGAACCAACGTTAAACACTGCCAAAGCTCTAGCTTGTAACGTTAAAAAGATCATGACTACAATAGGTTTATGTGTTCACACGGAGAAGTCATGGGAGAAGGTTAATATGTGTTTTAAGGAGAAACTAAGAAATAAATTGAATTTAAAGATACGCAGTTAGATGTGCATTTTGCTCCAACACGAAAGAGAAAATTTATGTTTGAATTGAAAGATAAATTTGTGCCTAAGTACAAACAGTATATAGAAAATGAATGGGCAGCAACATTTCAAGCTGTGTGACCGTGAAATCCAGATGACGGTGGCGCAGGGCCGTTTGGAAGCGACTGCAGAACAAGCCGGTGTTCACTCCACCGCTGACGAGGCAACAGTAATGGCCTGCTGCAAGCTACTCCAGAATCGGGAGAAGCAACGAAAATGGTGACCATGATAAGCACAAGTTGCAGAACTGTGAAAAGGAGCCTTCTGTCAGAAAAACCAGCCATGTGTATACACCACAAGATCTATAAATAAAGTGTTGCGGTGGAACCTGCAATGCAAGCTTCATACGGAACATGTTTCAAATAGATCTTATTCACGTTGTTGTTTGTTTCTGACATGGTTTGAAACATGCTTCAACTTGACCGTGAACGGTTTCAGCATGGAAAATCATTACAACCGCAAACCTCGGACCCTTTTGCTTTCCACACGGAGCCTGTGTTTTTAGAACAATTAACTTGGTCTACAGAATAAAACTAGGTTAAATATTATACTATTTTTATTTTACTCAATTATCTTCATTTTTATTTTAGCTTACTCATATCTGGGTGATGATATGAAGTCGAAATCTAACTCAATATTTATAAAGAAAATGAAAATATGATAACTTATGATATGCTCAACATCAATTGGTGTGTTTTCACCCTTAGGCGTCAATTTTCCTGGGTGACACGAGGCTCACAATTAAAGAATACGGTCAAAGAGTTCCTACTATCTACAACTATAGCATACTTGTAGACAATGAATACACTTGCATATTACTTTTAAATGTTTCACATGACAACATTCTTTTTGCCTTCCCTTTTTTCCGTTGCTCGAAACAGGAACAACTACGACCAGTTGAATTTGGCTATGCAACTGTTGAACTTGTACATGTTCTTCGTTTCTCTCAAACTAAAGTTCTTCTGTTCATACTTGAATGTAAGAAGAAAAGGCAAAAAAAGAGACGTAGAACAAACAAATGAGCAAATAAATATATTTAAAGAAATTTGATCTAAAAGCCTTATTACAATGATATATTCATGTTGGCTTAAAAGGACGAGTAGCATAAAATATTGTCATATATTTTGGAGTTAACATGGACAACATTTATATTTGATTTCCAGCTCATTACTTTATTTCGACTCAAATTTATTACAGTTCATGAGGATTTAATGAGTTTATCCAAAATAATTTTGGTATTATTCTTTTTTAACAAATGTACTAAATCGTATAATTAAGTAATCAGTAATGAATAAAGATATAGAAAACAGCACACCACTAAAATCCAAACGATCAGAATAACAATATTCTTTTATCTATTCAAAAGTACTCTTCAAGTCAAATATTGTACAGATGGCAAAGTCTTTATTCTCCAAAATAACTCAAGGAGTTTTGTTTGCTCCCCATTGCAACCATCTCTAACTTTTTATATATGTTAATTTCTCAGTACATTCATCAACCTTCTCATCGTTTCACACTGATTCATCATCTCTTTCCTTATATATTATACATTTCAAATATTTGAATTATAAATCGTGAAAGAAGCTTGGCAATTCATGCAGAAAAGTTAAATCATAAAAAGGTAGATATTACTCTTGCCCTCTGCCATTAATTCCTATCTCAAACCTTGTTTTGCAACTTCTCGACACTCATCGTTTGCCTAACAAAGCACAATTGTGTATATAGATATACTAAAAAAGAATTAAATTACCGATAAAATTTTATTCATTAATAAAATATTATTATCGATAATTTTATCAACAGATATCATTCGTTGTTAAATTTATCGATAGATTTATTCTAAATCCGTCGATAATTATCGACAGACTCAAAAATTCATCGATAAATTTATATACAATCAATTTATTAATAGATTTCGAATGTTTCCAATGAATTTATCTCGTCAATAATTTTTATTTTTTTTTAGTGATATTCCAAGATACATTCTAATCCTACTACTTCCATAATGACTCTCAGTTATAATTAGTTACAATATCGATTCTTACATATTAATATCATAGTATCTTAAAAACTTATTATTCTCTCTATTAACATCTTTAATGATATAAATAAAATAATATTTTAATACTTATAACCACTTCACAATTTATTTATAAAGGTAACATGATTAATAGATAATAATAATAATAATAATATTTAAATTATAATTTATCATATTTGTCCTAAGAAAACTTCAATTTTGCATTATATATTTCATGAATAGAGGTATTTATATAAAAATATAATATAGTGTAACAATGATATATATTTTAACCAGAGGAATATTTTAACACCTTTTAGATGCAACTACTAGATAATCTGTTATAGTACATCTTTGTTAAATATTTTATTATTATAATAATGTTTAAGTAGTTGTATAATATTTTTTTTAGTAACATGATATACCTAATAATTTTTTACACTCGTTTTACCTCCAGTATTTTATCTTTCATTTTCTGTTTTTCTTTACCAATATCAAAGTTATTTTTTTTTAATTACTTATAAAAAATGAATTGTCATCTTTGTTTTTATGTGGCAATTACGTCAGGCGCAAATCCTTAATTAGCTCTCCATTAGTAACAAAAACAGAATGTGTATTAGAGTGTTACTAGAAGAACATAATATATGAGATAATGCAAAGCATAAAATTTAGATGGACTTCCATTTGCGAATCCAAAAGAAGACTTCATTCTTTCTCCACCTCATGTAACATGATTCACCTTCTAGTAAGAACGGATATTTTTTGTTTAAGAAAATGAATATATGAAGTACTAACGTAATGTAGAAAAGTAAATTTAGATTCCTTCCAAAAACAAAAGGATAAAAAACTCTAAATGCATAATATATTTATGTAATATTATAACTAACAATTAATTTTCTTTTTAAGGATGTGTTTGGATTGGAAAATGGATTTGAAAGACTGGATTTAAAATGAAAGTGTGTATAAAGTTTGATTGTTTGAATTAAGAAAAATATGATAAAATTTGAGTGAAAAGATTCTGAAAGTCTGTGAATGATGTGATAGATATAATAATATTTTAATATAATAAATTATAAAATTATAAATTTATTCTTAAAATTCAAAATAATTAATTTTAAAACAAAATTTAACTGATTATAAATATATTAATTTATCTGATTATTTTTTAAAATATAAAATTAAATTTTTTAAAATAATTTTAATATTAAATTTAAATATTATTATTTAATAATAAAAGAATTATTATTATTATTATTATATAATATATTTTCATTAAAAATATTTTTTATTTTTATTAAATTGTAATTATTTATATTATTATTAAATATTTTATTAATATATTATATAAATTTTTAAAAATTTATAACGTAATCGATTATTTATATACGAAATCCTATATATATATATTTATATTTATATTTATTTATCTATTTATATATATATATATATATATATATATATATATATATATTTATATATTATAATAATTATATATAAAAATTATATTTTTTTATAATCTTATTATTTATATTTTATTTTTATTATTGTTTTATAAATTAATTTCATTATTTAATTAAAACGTATAAAGTAATTTTCTTTACAAATCTTCAAATGTTTCCATCGTGGAAACAAACAACTCCTAAATGTGAAGACATGGATCAAGTTTTATTCAAAACTTTTATTAATTTTCATAATAATCATCTTAAAAATCATATATAATTTCTTATTTATGAATAATATGATAACTTACTTTGGAAGGATTTATGTATTAAACTCATACAATTTGATATGTTAAAATAAATAATAAGATGTATCAGTCAACTTTTTTATTGTGTAAAATATTGTACCTTCGTTTTATTGAATCATCTTACTGTAAAATGATACAATGGAGGAAGGTTTCTGATAATTTAGCATGGCTTTACCCGAATTTGGGTGCTTGTAATAACTTATTTATGTTTAAAGTAATAATAGAAATAGTTCAAGAGAACTTTTTTAAAGTGTTTTTCTATAATTTAGGTCAATAATATGACAATAGTAATTTATATATATGACACCATGGTTAAATTCAATAAAAGTACATTTTGATTGACTTCTTTTTTAAATGTTAAGTGGATATTACAGTTTAGTTGCCTAGGTGGCCCCCAAAGTATAAAATCAAAGCAACATTTTGCAAGTTACATCCATTTCTTTATTGACAACATATGTTTCAGTACTTCGGGATTACAACACTAGCATATAATAGTTCATACAATGTGTCACATAGATCCAAATTTAGATGGAATCAACCAATATAAAATCAATACCCTTGATCAAGACATCCTAAATACAGACATATACAAGTTACCAGCTTGGAAGCTGGGTGGATCAAATTATGTGATGCAGAAGAAATTTAGCAGTTATCCTTATACTATACAAATATGATGGATGCAACATAATTCATAGACAAATTGAGCTCAATACAGCACTATTAATATCTATTGGATAATTGAAAGGTGATTTGGAAACTAGCGATCTCCATGCCTTATTTTTTGGGTCATAGATTTGAATGAACAGTGTTCCTGCCCTCTTTTGCTGCCTGGACCTTCGCGTTTCTGAAAAATCCACAACACATAGATGTGTAACTACATACAGCTCCCCAGCTAATACTACAAAACCAAATGAGGAATTGTAAGGAGCTTTTCTTGGCACACGAGACTCGTAAAGCCAACGATTGGAAGACATGTCATATCTGCAAGGTGTATTCATCATGAGAAAAGGTCAATAACAGATTTACAGCTTCAGAAGTTTTGGATTTCTAATTTACAAGTAAACAAGCAGAGCCATCAAGAATTATTCATGATCAATACTAAAGTAAGTGGGTTGCAACCAATTCAGGGACTTGCAATGAGGGAAAAATTTTGAAGGCACGAGACTCAATTAGGATGTGTTTTAATGAATATTGGCCTATTTGTTCAAAAGCAAAGGGTCATTTGCTGCAAGCAAACTTGATTACAACAGCTGAGCAAATCATTTGTTTGGACAAATGTTAAACTGGAAAAAAAAAATCAATTCTAGTAAAATTGATTTTGGGAAAAGTAAACTTCCTAGGTGAACAAACTTGATTTTCTAAATTCTGATTTCACAAGTTCCATGCGTTCAAATCACACCAAACTTCAATAGTTAAGAATTCAGCTCCACATCAGAATAATTTATAATTTGTTCTACAGATTTTACACTACACTCAACAGCATTCATTTAACTGCAAATATTTTCAATTGAATAACTAAATCATGCGATTGACAGAACAAGTCACTGCTACTGGAACAGGCAAAAAAACTTTCCCTAATAACGCATCCGTGCAAAAAAACCGCAATTTTATTATAGTTTACAGAGCCTAAATTCCAAGCATTAGCAGTATGAAAGTAGTATAACCTGCGATACACTCATAGGTGGGTGTATTATATATATATATATATATATATAGTGAAATTAAACTAAAACTCAATATAAAACAAAATTATAATATTTCAATCTTGAGTACCAAAGGTATATAATACATTTCTTAATAATAAATTTTTATAATGTGCTAACTAAAAATAAAAGACTAATACTCCTCAGGAGGACTCGAAGTAAAGGTAGTAAATATAATTGTAAGATATTTTAAGCTATGACCATGATACTCGTTGCTTCTCTTCATGCCCTGTTTACATTTTATTTAAACTGAGACAAAAGGTCTGAGTGATTGTCCTAGGGACACAGTAATACATTTCATGCATAAACATTTATAACATGACATACTCAACAACATTTTATCAAATAGAAATCACAGATAAAAATCATGACATAAAAAATACTTCACATTTACATAACGTATAATATTTCTTGGCATTTATATATAAACCATCACATTACTCTAGTTTTTCTTCTGTTCTATTCCTAGATCTGAGCCCGAAATCTCAAGAAGCATCCCCTGTCTAGTATATTTCCAGCTTTTGAAGAATGTGAAGCATACGATAGTCTTAACACCAACATTACATTATTCAAATCATAAACTTACAATGTTCAAATCATCAATGTACAGAATTCAGAATATTAGCATACAATATTCAGATCATTAACATACAGTTATATAAGAAAAAGATGATAACTAATAATCATGCTACTACACTCCTTTCATGACCATTCAAACACTTCAATTGTTAAAAGGGACAAATATATCTTTTAACCAGTCACAATTATAAAATATTCATACAAAATCACAGGTTATGCATGAATTTTTTTAAACCCAAATCTACATCTGGGCCCAGTCACAGAATAATAGGGTACATATCAAGTGAGACAACTATATTCAACATACCAGGGTGATCATGCTTAAATTGAAGTAAAACCACTATTAACCATCAATTTAAGATTAAAAGGTCAGTATTAAGTCATTTTCACTTGATATGTCCCCTATATATATTATAGAATTTAATATACATACACTATTAGTGCAAAAATTGTTTTACACAAATATCCAATAGGAAGGAATTTACACTACCGCCACATCATCCTATTCTTTAATATCATGTCTCAGCAAGCTGAATTCTTATTGGATGTCTATGTAAAAAAGTTTTAAATTATATTAAACTTAAAATAGCACAAATAAGGAATCAGCGTCATTAAACTAGACTCAATTATTGACTCAGTGGGGAATTAGTCTCTAGTATTTCCCAAAATTTATAGTGTACAAATGTACCCAAGGAATCGGAGTTGGGCACTTTCTCATCAAATCAAATAAATCTGGAACTTGGCTTTTTCCTAAGGTTATTCAATTATTTTGCTCACGGATATCTTAAGATCCTGCGATGTTTATAATAGGACAAAGGCTTCTAACAATATAACCTACCACAGACAAGCCTTCAATAAAAAAAGTGCTTCTAGGTTCTAACAAGACAAACCAAAAGCCAACAAGAAATAACATGAGGCCAAAACCTACAACCAGGAAAACCAACACTCAGTTAAATCCAAGCCATGCAAACCAGGAAACCCAACAAAGAATGCGTGAACAACAAAACACACAAACCACAATCAGGAGAAGTAAAAGACCACAAAATTTGACCTAATATATGTTCCACATCCCAAAAACTCTGAACCAAAGTTGCATCATCACCTGTCTCAATTACAGTACATTGCCAAGTAGAAGTGACTTATCAACATAGTTTAGTCAAGCATAGGGAAATGATTTTGAAAAGAGAAAGTAAAATCTGGTTCAAGTACACAGAACTGAATGGTTTAAGTCTAGGAGCGTAAGTTTAGAGGGCTGAACAGGGTATATTTTGTTGTGCCCAAACCATAACATGCTTTTCGTTGAAAATTGAGAATACCAAGAAATGAAGATTCAGTAAGCTATTACAAGTAAAAACATGATTCATCTCCAATTCCAGAAAATTGCGTCCTCACCTGTGAACAGAATCACAGAATCTGACACAACAACATTTAAATGTACAATTCTACAACCTGAAGGATAATTTTGAGTACCAGACACCAAACAAGGGCTTCAAAACAATTTCTCAAAAGAAAATCAACAACTACCGCATTATTGACAGATCAAGCTTAACAATAAAGAGAAAACGCTCCAATTCTAAGAACAAAGCACAAACTTGTCCGGCAATAGCAAAATCATTATTCTTGAATAAAACTTGAAATGCGTATAAGGAATTATTTTAAATCACAAGCCAAGATGATTACGCCCCTCATCAAACCTTTTTTTGTCTTGGAAAAAAAGAGTATTCCAACAGCATCATAAAAGGTACAGCCTAAATAGTTAACACACTGTTCCAATGCGACTTAGCAGAAAGAATTATCACCCAATAGTATCTCGACCAGCCTTAACAATAGTAATTAACAGAACAATGTATCCACACCATATAAACATTCCATCTCTGATCCCGAAAGTAATATGAAAAAAAACATGCATAATCCCATTTCCCAACACCACAACACTAACAAGTCATTTCACATTCAATGAAACACGAAACCAAAAACAACCAAAACCAGAGAATCCCAACGTAATTCACGAGCACAAGCTGGAAAGTACCTCAAAATCTCGTTCCCATCAAGCATGAAAAGCGTGGGACATCCATCATCATCCACCACCACAATCTTCCCAACCCTCACTCTCTCCCCGTCCCCCCACACATCCCCAACCTCCCGCCACGGCCCACCCTCAACTCCCATCACCACCGCATCCCGGTAATACTCATCCACCGGAAAAACCCCGGATATGGTCCGCGACGCGCCGTACCCTCCCACCACCCAGAACTCCCTCCCCTCCCCGCCAACAAACCCTACACACCCGGCCCGAAACCCGGGCAGCGGATCCATCGCCACCCACCGGTCCCTCCCCACCTCGTACCGCTCAACCGACCGAATCCTGGTCCCGGCAGCCCCAAACATGGTATGCCGCGACCCCCCGCCGGCGACAAGAATCCGCCCCTGGATGACCGCGCAGGCGAAACTGCCCCGCGGCGTGAGCATGGGGGCGCGTGGCTCCCAGGAGAAGTCGTGGAAGTTGAAGCGGAAGGTGGCGGAGGAGGGCGAGGGGCGGTCGATGGGGAAGGAGCGCGTGTCGAAGAGGGAGCCCCCGAGGACGTAGAGGTGGGGCCCCAGAGGCACCGCAGCGAAGTTGCAGAGGCCGTAGACTTGGGGGTTGCAGGGCATGGGAGGGAGCGGGCACCAGGCGAGCGCGTTGGGGTCGAAGAGGAACGGCGAAGCGATCGATGGGTCCTGCGGGAAGATGCAGAGAAGATGGTTCCTCTTATTCAAAGAGGTTAGAAACGATCTCGAAGATAAAAGCAGTTTCCATGATTTGCACGTGCTTTTGAGTCTGGCGTGGTGCGAGTAGGGGACCTTGGAGAGGATCCACGCCGCGACGTCGTTTGGGAGACCCGGGATTATGGTGGCGCCGCCGTCACAGGCGGAATTCATCGGGATTCGATGTTTGGGTGTGTGTCAACGCTCCCTCGCCGCGTTTGCATTGCCGTGCTAGTTTCTCTGTTTCTACTATTCGGTGACTAGCCTATATTGAGAGCCAAAAAGATAATCCACTTTCTTTTTTTCTTTCTTTTTGAGCAAGACAAGACACTCGGTGGGAGTCCGAATCCAACCAACACTTGGACGCTTTCTACGTTCTGTGTAAGGTTGTCTTTCACAAAATTTAATTCATAACTTAGTTTAACGTCTTCTTAACTTTAAGATGGAAGGGTGTTATTTATACAAGGAAGGCATTCAATGTTTAAAATATTGATAAATTTAGTATGTGTAAACAAATGAATTATATACTTATCAAACTTGTTATTATACTTGTAGTTATTGGTCTATATTAAATGTAAAGTTTGAGTATAGATTGAGTATCAACTTAGACGAAAGATTATATTTTAAATTAAAATTTGTCTTATATTTTTTTATATTTTTGTTTTAGATTAATTTTTTAATATATGTACGATTTTCTTCAAGAGAATTAATATAATGAAAAATCAGTTTTATTATATTTGTTTTCTTTACTTTTTCATTATATATTTGTTAGAGTTGGTAATGATTCTTTAATAAATTTTGTTTTTCATCATTAACTTTTTTTTTAAACCCTTTCAAAAGATAGATGATCTTTTTAAAATTATCCCTGAGTCGTTGACTTCATTATACTCACATAAAAACCCTAAATCCTAAATCCTAAATCATGAAAAATTATCATGATATTCTCTAAATAACTACATAATCTTTTTTTAAAAATATCATTTTTCACTACTCATGCAATAATACTCATCTCATTAAAGCATTTTGTAGAACTTTCAAAACATTACATTTAATAAATTTTGTTGTTCCCTTCTTCATGGACATTTTCCAATTGCATGGGATACTAAAATTAATCATTTTGAATTGTGATCAAATTTTCCTCAATGCATTTTAGAAAGAATTTTTTATGCTACAAGGAACCAACTTAAATACAACTTATCATATCTCTAAAGAAAATGTTTAATTTGAAGTACTAAATAGAGGGTTTAGAACTTATCTTGCAGATTTGTTGGGACTTACCATATTCTTAATTTAAATTTCTTGGTATAACTCCTCCTTCCACTCATTCATTCAATGGACCAAGGTTGTATGGTTGACCACCATTGAGTTTTTCTATACTCCTTCCTAACACTCACCTACTAGACTCACCAATGGACCTCCTACAAATCCACCAGTCTATATTATAATTACTAAAGAAAAAACATAAGCAATCATACATGACAACACATGGTAGTTCAAGTCAATAAAGACAAATAATATCATATCTTTTAAGAAAGTGAGTTAGTTTGGTTGAAGTTACAACATATCGATAAAAAATAATAGCATAATAACCATCTAACAAGCTTGATCAATGTTATTTTGATCATTTTTAAGTAATTCATTAGATTTATTTCATTGTTTGTGAACTTGACTTGTTAACCTCCATGCACATTTACATGGTGTTTCATATATATTTGCTTTAAAGTAAGGCTAATCATTGTCAAACATTATCTATCTATTTCCTTCACCCTCCCTCAAGCACGACAAGAGTTATCACAAGTTCTCTTTTGTTCTCAATTCTATTATCCCTCTCTCCGTTCAGCCGCACCCCACTTCCCCCTCTACTACACCCAACTTATCTCTCACTTACATTTTCTCATTTTCTCACACTTGAGATAACCCAACGCCCAAACCTATAAATCACAACTTGTAACATGCCAATTATTATATAAGTAATTGTTATTTAATTAGGAATTGAGACTACTTTCTTTTTGTGCAATAAGATTTTCTTATAAAGAATATTAATCAAAACATAGCCTTATGGATATTTATGTGTGCGTGTCAACATTTTTCATTTTTATAATTATTCATAGTATATTAAAAAAATATAAGTTTTGTATTATAATAAGAGTTCTACCTAAGACTATTTATATATTTAATATTTTTGCACCATGTTAGAACTAAATTCTTCATGTATCAATTTCTTGGAAAATATCTCTTGAAATTTCCCAAACAATTCTTGTTGAACAGGTTCTGCTTCTACTCATGAAAGAAAAACACAAAAAGGAGTCAACTCTTATAAGTCTTAAATACCAATTCTAATAAACTTAACATATATAATAAAAAGCATAGAATTTGACCTACAATCATAAGACTTAATCTCACTTTATCAAACATATGGATTCATATTTCACATCTGATGATTCACTGTGAATATCAAAAGTTACTTGAGAAATGATTAGGTAGTTGAGTATTTCTCATTAAAAATATTGGTACAGTCATAATCATTTTTTTTTTAGAATATAAGTCAGTCACAAAAGAATATATACTTACTACCTAATATTGGCAATGTTGAAATAGTCCTAAGTTTTGTTTATAGTCTAGGGTGTTATTATAAACTATATAAATATTCACTTACTTAGTCAATACTTCCTTAAACTCCACTATGGTCTCTTCATTTGATCTTGCAATGTACTAAAATGTGACTTTCCAAACACATATACTCATACAATAACATGGTTTCAACTCATTATAACGGAATCTATGAATTTTTCTAGACTGACATACTCTTTGACATTTTTAGTTACCACATAACGTGATGATTGTTAAGATATCATGATTTCCTTAACCAATAATTTATACACACTATCCACACAAATACAAAAAGTATAAAAAAGTAATAATAGAGTATATGGGTAATTTTCTTGTATCCAAATTCATTAAATAAAAAATTCATTAAATAAAAAAGATATTTACTTTTACTTTATTTTTATTATTATTTTATATATATTTTCTTAAATTATAAAAGAATGATGTTTAAAATAAAATAAAAATCAAAACAAGAACTTTAAATAAATAATTAGATATAAGTCACTGTATCACAAGTAAATAAAATAATAAAAATATAAACTAATAAAGATAACCAATATGTACCTATAGATAAATTAAATAATATAATTATAAATTTAATAATAAAAACCAATATGTAATTGGGAATAAGTTAAATGATATAATTATATATTTGGTAAATAGGATTGAAATAAATCAAATGACATATATATAAATTTAGTAAATACGATGATTGCATAACTAAAAATAAATTAAATGATATAAATATAAATTTAATAAAAAAGAATAATATATAACTGAAGATAAATTAAATAACATAATTATAAATTTAATAAAGAGAATTGATACGTAATTGAAATAAAATAATATAATTATTCATCTAGTAAAAAAGACTAATGGAGAAGAGGGTTACAGTATAAGTGGCATTGGTTGGAAGAAGATTTAGGAGAGTATTATGTGAATTCTAAATACAGAATTTTAAATAAGGAAATAGGGATACAAAACAATGAAGTATTTTAGTTGATTTGGAGCCTTATGATACCACCATCCGTTGCAGTTTGCCTATGGAGATTAGTACTAGATAGGTTACCTACAAAAAGTAAACTTTCTAGGAGAGAAGTGGTAGTTAGTAACTTGGCATGTCTAATATGTCTAGAGGAAGAAGTAACATCACAACATTTATTTTTTACATATAGACCAGCTCAAGGTGTGAGATGCATGTGACAAATAGGTGAGAGTCAAGTCTGCTAGGCATGTGAGCTCTATTATTCACTTGCAAAGTTTCCATTTAAATAAAATAAATGCAAGATCGAATAAAGTATGGAAAGGAATGTGGGTAGCCATCCTAATAGAAATTTGGAGTCAGAGAAATAAAGTTGTGTTCTTTAATATGGGAAGGCTGATTACTTAGAAATTTTCAGCCTTGCACTAATGAAATGTTGGTCTTGGTGTAAGGCTTATAAGCCTAAAACTCATTTTTCTTACGCTAAATGTTGTATCAGTTTTATTGATTACCTAAAGCTTTGAGAAAGCAACTTTGGAACGACGAAGTGTGTAGATAGCGTGATTGAGTGTTGATGAACATAGTAAAGTTGTACAGGTGAGACATCGTGGATTAAGGAGGTTTAGATTTCTTATTTTGCAGGTAAAGCAAAACAAGGACTTATGTTGTGTTGTTGGTGGTGTTGGGGATCACACATTTTATTCCGGAAGCCTAATAAGGAAGCTTACCACTTTAGCAAAAACTAGAAAATATAAAGTGTGCGGAAGTGGGCTAATTTGTATGTAAAAGTGGAAGGATGAGCATTGTATGTGGCTACACTCAATGTTGGATTACTTATTTGAAGTGGGGTACACATAATATGTCTTTATATGGATCTTAATGTTGTGGTGGTCTGAGTTTATAATTTGTATAAGGGTTGGGACACCCCTAAAGTGTCTCCTTAATATATTTTTTTATTCTTGATTGGTAAAGAAAAAAAAAATAGTGCATAGTTGAAAATAAATTAAAAGACATAAAACTAAAAATAAATTAAATGACATAATTATAAAAAAAATAACAAAAACAAATTAATGACAAATATAAATAAATAAAAAAGAGTAATGCATGGAGATAAATTAAATAATTGAAATATAAACAAATGAAGAAAGTAAAACAAAATATAATTTAAAATAAAAAAAAATTACTAAAGAAAACACAATTTTATCAAAATTAATAGAAAAAGGTAACTTCACTCTCCCTTATTTTTATTTTTTTTATAAAATTCATGAAGAAATTATATATGTTAGAATGTTAAATAACATATTTAGAAATAAAGAAAGAAACAATAAAAAATAAATGATAAAGAAAGAAGGTAAAGAAAGAGAGATGATAGAAAGAGAAGCTAAAGAGATGATAAAGTACAAGATAGAAAAATGGTAAAGAGAGAGAGAAGTTTAAAGAATAAAGAGCTGTAATAGGATATTTATAGTTTTTTTTTTATTAAAGTGTCAAATTATTTATTGATTAACTAATTTAATTTTTTATTTCTTTAATAATTAAATTAATTTTTTAATTAATTAGTTAATTTTTTCATTTTTTTTGAAATTTTTTAATGAATTAACTTTTTTATATTTTTAAAATTAATTTATTTTGTCATATTTGGATTTTATCTAATAAAACATAAAATTTTAATAAATTTGAAAATAAATTTTTCAGACACTTATATATCTAAATGTAAAATATAATTATTAAAAAAAAACAGGTATCAACACCACTCTTTACCATCTCTCAATTAATTACTATTGGATCTATGATTAGGGATCCCAGTAAACACAAGACCCAAACACCAATCTACATCACCTATATTTTATTTTCTTATAGGGCTTATTCTATTGACCCAATTTACTGCAATCAAGTCCAATAATAATATTTGGATCGTTTCTTTCTGCACCACATAATTTCCATATACACTCTACAGAGATAATTAAAAGACCAAATTATCCCCCTGCCACCCCTTCGTTGTCTTCATTTCTTTGCCATCCACTATTCCCTTGCTTGTTGTTGACATTTTTATGTTATGTTCTGGATAAATTTGAAAAAAAAAAGTGTTTTAAATTGTATAATACAAAAGATATTTTTTGAGATTTTATAATATAAAAGTCATTTTTTATAAAAAAGACTTTTATATTAATTGTATAATCTAAAAGTTAAAAATATTGTATACATTATTAATTCAGAAGATATTTCTAAATTAGATAATTCAATTTTTTTATGAAAAAAAATGATTTTTAAATTATATTATCTCGAAGGATTTTTTGTATTGTACAATTTAAAATATTTTTTTTCAAATTCATTTATGATATAAAGAAAATATGGGAATGTAAAAGAAATATATAGACCAAATAAAATATAGGATGAAAAAGAAATCCCTAATATATGTAGGGACTTTCTCTTATAGAATTAGGACAATGAAAAATGTTTTTTTTTTCTTTTTTATGTTTGTGTTCTTACTGTTTTTTTTTTTTTTTTTTTTTTTTTTTTTTTTTTTTTTTTTTTTTTTTTATTTTTTTAAAAAATTTTTTTTTTATTTATTATTTTGAAACAGGGGGTTTTTTTGTGATATTTT
>Ga0099824_1005438_pt1 | contig 17946 bp, 4 predicted proteins | sample SiratrowhiteBW_FD_76837 | JGI IMG/M metagenome (GOLD analysis project Ga0099824, IMG submission 76837) | Root nodule microbial communities of legume samples collected from California, USA - Siratro white BW | ecosystem: Host-associated > Plants > Roots > Nodule | place: USA: California... | reverse complement strand
TATAATAAATTATAAAATTGTTATTTTAATTAAAATTTGTATTTTTAGTTTGTTTAAAAAATATCTAAATAATTAATGGCAAAAATCAAATAAAAATTTGATAAAGATAAAATTTGATTTTTGGCAAAGATAAATTTTGATTTTTGATAAAGATAGAATTTGGTTTTCGATAAAGATAAAATTTGATATTTTTTTAAAGATATCATTTGATTTTTTAAAAGATAAAATTTGATTTTTGATAAAAATGTAATTGATTTTTTTCAAAAGATAAAATTTGATTTTTGATAAACATAAAATTTATGTTTGATTTCACACAAAGTATTTTGTGTATTATTAACTAAACTATTTAGTGAATATATGATTGTCATTTATTTTCCTCTTTATGTTCAATGTGTATTATATCATTTCAATAATTAACCATTTTTATGTAATAAACATAACATTTAAAAGCAATTCATAAATAAATTAAATATTATTTAAAATTTTAAAATTATTTAATTAATATTTATTTACAAACAAACTTTAACAATTTTATTTTATTTTTGCTATTAATTATTTAGATATATTTTTAACAAATGAAAAATACAAATTTTAATTCAAATAATAATTTTATAATTTATTATAATTTTTTCTTCCAATATCAATTTTTAATATAAAAATACAACGAGTAAATTATTATAATAAAATACAATCACAAAATCATAAAAATAATAATAATAATAATCATAATTAATGCCCTGACTGTATATTAATTAAAAATACAAGAATAAAAAAGTGTTATTTCAGAAATTAAAAAATAAAGAATGTTATTGAGAAAAATAAAAAAATAAAGAGTGTTATTCAGATAAATAAAAACTAAAATAGTGCTAATTAGATAAAAAAAAAAGTCATAATAGCACTCTTTGTAATAGTTATTAAAAATTGTGATTATTAATTTATTAAAATTAAGATAAAAATAATGTAAAAATAATTAAATTCAAATTTCAAAAAAAAAAGAATACAAAGAAAATAAAATGAAATATATTATAGGTTTTTTAACTAATTAATTATAATAGGAAAAAATGATAAATTATTTTATTTTATATTTTATAATAAAATTAAATTTGGCATAATAAATTATAATAATTTTGTGATTGTATTTTATATTAAAATTGGTATTGGAAGAAACAATTATAATAAATTAAATTGTTATTTGAATTAAAATTTGTATTTTTAGTTTGTTAAAAAAAACATCTAAATAATTAATGGCAAAAATCAAATAAAGTTTTGATAAAGATAAAATTTGATTTTTGATAAAGATAAATTTTGATTTTTGATAAAGATAGAATATGGTTTTTGATAAAGATAAAATTTGATATTTTATTAAAGATATCATTTGATTTTTAATAAAAAAAATTGATTTTTGATAAAGATGTAATTGATTCTTTTGATAAAGATAAAATTTGAGTTTTGATAAATATAAAATTTATGTTTCATCTCACACAAAGTATTTGGTGTACCATTAACTAAACTATTTAGTGAATATATGATTGTCATTTATTTTTCTTTTTATGCTCAATGTGTATTACATCACTTCAATAATTAACAATTTTTAAGTAATAAACATAACATTTAAAAGCAATTCATAAATAAATTAAATTTTATTTAAAATTTTGAAACCATTTAATTAATATTTATTTACAAAAATACTTCAACAATTTTATTTTATTTTTGCTATTAATTATTTAGATATATTTTTAGCAAATGAAAAATATAATTTTTAATTCAAATAACAATTTTATAATTTATTATAAATTTTTCTTCCAATATCAATTTTTAATACAAAAATGCAACCAGTAAATTATTATAATAAAATAAAATCACAAAATCATAAAAAATGAAATAAAAATATAAATAATAATCATAATTAATTAATTAAAAAATAAAAAGACTAAAAAAATAAAAGAGTGTTATTTCAAGAATTAAAAAGTAAAGAGTGTTATTGAGGAAAATAAAAAATAAAGAGTCTTATTGAGGAAAATAAAAAATAAAAAGGTGTTAATTTGGTAAAAGAGTTAAAACATATATGCATATTATAATATTCAAATCAAACTGTTATTAGTTAATTATTATTAATAAACTTTATTTAAATACTTTTAAAAATATTTAATAATCTGAATAAAAGTTACTTGTAAAAAATTGTTTAAAATTTAATTTTATATATGTAGTTTGAAATTAAATTATTTATTTTTAAAGTTTATATTTTATGATCAGTTTATTTAAATTTGTTTTTCAGAACTATTAAATTTATTTGTACTAATATTTTATTATTTTAATTTGAAAATTAATTTTTATCTGAATTTATATTTTAAAAACTTGATTTGAAATAATTATTCAGAATTTAAAAAATGAAAAAATATTTACTAATATTTATGAATACTGATATATATATATATAATCTACAAATATTTTCTACTAACACCCAAGTGACAAGATCAACAGTGAAACAAATCTATTGGATGAGATGGACAAGTAAATAAAAGAATCTAACTTGAGTTAAATATAATAAAAATGTTAATTTTCTAATTGTATTATGGAAAGATAATATCTTATATTTTATTATAAAAGATTGTTTATATTTTTACTATTAGGACCTATTTATGTTTTTCAATTGGTTTATAATATGATTGGTAGCACTTGTAGCCAAGTCTTCTCACGTATGTCTGACTCATCCCATGGTAGGATGAGCTGATAAATATGTTTTTTAATACTTTTAAAAGCTCAATAATATTTTTTAAAAAGTATTTAACTTAATAATCCAACAAAAATTAGTTGTGTTTGAGTCGAGTTTTTGGATAAAAAGACAAAATCCAACAAAACTAATTTAGGTTAAAAATTAAACTAAATTCATTTCAACTCATAACCTCACATTCCTAAACACTTTACTAGAAAAATTTTTGTATTTCTTATATTTATTATTTCCTACGATATTAGATAATTACATTAACATTTAAAAGGATAATTTTAGATTATACGTTGAAATTCTAAACGAGGTATATAATTGTGATATGTCTTTTTATCCATATTCATGTTCAATCTGATTTGGACTATTTGTTACTAAAAGATATAACTGTTAGAAAATAAATTGACATGTTGGATGTCGCGGTCTATAAATAAAGGTGGATCTTTATAAGTTAGACCACTTTTGTTTTTCAACGTGTCTGAGGTCCGATGTCCAAGATCTGAGTAGTGACTGGATACAAAGAGTATTTTTTCAACTGAGGATAGTGATGTCTTCCTTTTCTAGCTTTTCAGAGTTTTTGGGCGGATTTCCAGTGAGTCAATAGGCATTAGGGGACAATTTAATCTCTAGTGTTAGGGAATATTGGGTAGATGCACCTAGTAGGTCCGAGACCTTAGTGGGTCAAATAGTTGACAATGACCTCCCTCTTCGGTCGAGGGTTATGAGTGGATAGATACCAAGGTCACTCAATGCTTTTTTAAGTATTGTTTGATAGAAACTAGTTCATCTCCTTGCTTGATTTTAGATTTTTGAATGGCTGAAGTTAAATGAATGGAGCTACGGAAGATAGAAAAATATATGGTGAATCCTCATAGTGATGAAAACGATCTAGATAAAGAATTGAGGTTAAGAGAGGTTAGGTTAACTCTCAAGTAGTGTGCCTAAGCTAAACTGCTAGAAGAGTTAACCTAGAGGAAGCTAAGTGAACAAGAGAGGCTGAAAATTGACTGAATAATTCTATCTTATTCAGAGCTGAAAATACAAGAAGTACTCACTTAATTATAGCATGTGTGGTTGACCAGAATGTGGAGCCAAATTTGAATTTGAAATTCAAATTTAAAAATTAATTCAAAAACTCTCCAATAAGCACGTGTAATGTGGACTTCATGCTTCTCTTGTCCTGCTCAATATAATAAATTCCCGATTTACCTACAGATTTTTATCTGTAGGTAAATTTAGCATTACCTACGAATTTTACCTATGGATCTATTACATACGGATTTTACCTACAGATTTTATCTATGAACAAATTCGTAGGTAATTACGTAAGGATTTTAATCCGTAGGTAAATCTAACATTACATGCGGATTTTACCTACGGATTTTATTTATGAAAAATTTGTAGGTAATTACATACGGATCCCAATCTGTAGGTAAATCATTACAAAATATTGCATCATCTGCAATGATATACATGTGTTTACTAGGATCGATCGTCCTATCATATCGGTCTACATTTAGTCTCTTCCTGTTGGCGAAGAGTTCAACATTCATTATTCTATATACAAAAAGGTGTCAGCGTCTACTGCCAAGCAAAAGGGAAGTGTTTGTCGAGGTGTGGAGTTGTGACTCAGCTTCCATAGTGTGAGTCATAGCCACTGGAGGTGCTCGGGGTCACAGCAATGTGGTGACATTTTTCGTCATAGGTCCTTGGTGTTCATCCTCTAGAGATGGGGAAGGGTGACCTCCTTCTAGTCTTCTTTTCATTTCTTCATTTCTTCATTTTCCTATCTGAGGACACAGATCTCTTCGGCGTTCCTCTGTTTCATCTCGACCATCTCCCTTTGAATGGCCAAAAGTAGGGTCATGTGTTTAGTGTCGGTTGCTCCTGCCTTTATTAGTCTTTGGTCCTAAGTCATGTTTCTCGTAGATACCATGAAATTTTTAATGTTAACCCTTCTCAGGCCCACGGTGGGTGCTAATTATTATTGTATGGACTGAGAAAGTGTCTTCCATTTTGTTGTATCTTCTAGAGATCCTATGTATCAATCTTCATCTCAGGTTTCGATTAGAATGTGGTGGATATTTGCAAAATGTTCTTCAATATTCAAGTAAGTATTCAATATTCAGCGTTTCGAGTATTAAAGTGTTGGTTTGAAAATATACATTTTATTAAATTATGTCATCGCTATTTACAAGAACAAGCGAAAGCATTGTTATTGTTCTTGCTTGATTCAGATTGTCATGACTTTTAAAGTTAATTGTTTTAATAATACATATTGATCTAGAATATTTATTTAATATTAATCATGATTAATCTTTAATTTTCATTTTAAGCACCTGATAAATATTCAGTTCAATACCTTAGTGACATCTTAACCTATGTATGATATGGATCGAGTACATCTAGACAATGTATAATACAATACGCAAACACAAATTACAATAACAATTTTATAGCCTCAAATATTATAAATATAAAAATGAAAATTATTAATTTTTTTTAAAGAAAAAAAAGAGAATACAACGTGACAAAAGGTTACACAATGTTAAGACGTTGCACACTTTGTACGCTTCTGAGTATTAAAATTTAAAAAAAAATTGCACACTTTTATAGAGAGGTTAAAATAACTTTTATTATTCCTATTTATATCATTCTTTATAATTGATTAAAAAAAACTATACAAAAATCTTATTTTAGATTATAATATAAAAGAATTATATTAGATCACGGTGATTTTTAATGTTAATCACATTAATTCTTAACATATTAGATATATTGGCATAATATAATTTTATTCACAATAAGCTGAAGGCAAAACTCTCTCAGATTCAGTGTCTAGCTTAGCAATGTACTTCATAACAAATATGGGAATTTATAGTTAGGGCATGCCTCAAATGCAAGTAGTGCATATTCCTATTAAAAAATATGTCATCAATCAAATTTATACTGAATTTGAATTACATAAAAAAAATCAAATTGTTTAAAATAAAAAAAATTCATTAAAATGTTCTATTAATTTAGTTTTAAAATATTATATTGTTTTAAGTAGTAATAATTGAAAGAAATTAAACTTATTTTAGTTTATTTAAGTTATAATATAATTTAATTTTACGTAATTCAATTTATTTAAAATATTATATAATTTAATTCTTTTAAATTATTTTAAAACTTAATTATAACAGTTCATTTCAATTCATGTATTTTAATCGACTTCTAATATTAGTAGATATTTGTAAGTTAGTATCAGTTCTACACAAACTCAACACTATTATATTCTGTTTTTATTACAAAAACAAATAAATAAATAGATTTCTAGATTAGGTGGTAAGATCTGATTGTGTAAATGGATAAAAGAGTATGATTGTTAATATTGAAATAATTATAAAATTATTAATCTTTATTTGGAATACATACATAAAATAATCGAACACCACTATGGGCATTACAGCAGTTGAAATATCCATGGCAAGTATTTGACCATGAAATACTGCCACACGAGCCATCACAGCACTTTCCAAGATTTTGTAATGAACTCACTCACATCCACGTTGAGAGACTACACAATTACTGATAAAAAAAATTAATTATAATATTTATTATTATTAGTTTATTAATTTATTATATTAAAAAATAGATTTTTGAGTTAATTATGTGATTGCATCATCAATTATGACTTAGTTAAAAAGAAAAAACATAATAATATGATGAAGTAGATGTGATATAATGGATTATATATTTCGACATGATGATTGATGTTTTCTTTTTCTCCTTTTTTTTTCAAGTCAATCGTCTTAGTTTTGTATAAAAGTTCTATTACTTGGATCTTCGATTTTCGAACTTTTGTTTCTCGTCCTCTCTAATTAGTCACACTTCCTCCTAATTTTATATCTTCTTTCTTTTACTTCCCGTCTTTCTTACTTTACAAACTCACTCTTAATCTCTCTTATTCTTCATAACATTGCACAATTAATCAATCTAATAGTGTATTTCAATAAAAAATTTAGGTGCTAATTCATTTTTAAAATTGAAACGAGTTATAATAAAATATGTTATATTTTTAATTATTTTTATATTACTGTTGGTCAGGGTTTCCTTAGACTAAAGTCAAACAATAATAAATTAATTAATGTACGTTAATGTTATTTCTTAATTAATTTTAATTAGAATTTTTTAATCATCTTCAGCCATATGTTTTGATCAATGTTAAATATGATGTTTTTCAGTTGACATTAGCTTGTGTTGTTTTTAATTAATGTTAATTAGAATTTTTTATCTATGTATTTATATTGACTAGAGATAATTGTGTATACATCAGAATTATTTTTTAACCAACATTAGTGATGGTTTTGTTATCATTATTGACAAAGATTTTCTTTAACAATTGTTTTATTAAATTTAATGTGATTTAAATCGAGATTTTTAAGTTGATATAAATAGAGTTATTTCTAAATTAACATTATTAAATTTTTTTCATCGACCTAAATTAAACTTATTTTTCAATCAACAATAATTATGATTTTCTCAATCAATATTGGTAAAATTATTTTTTTATGTGTCTAAATTTTTTTATCTATGTAAGAGTTATTTTAAATTGACATTGTTGATTTTATTTTTATCAAAATTCAGTCAATTCTTTTTTCTAAAGTTGATTACAGAAACCTTCCGTAAATTTCACTATAATTTTTTGGTCAATGTAAGTAAAGAGAAAGAATTTTTTTTAACTAATTCGAAAGTTGACAAAAAATAAATATGATAAAAACATATCTCACCTGTGTGTAAGTTAAAATAAATGTGATTAACATCGGCTAAAATAACTTGATTGAATTAAAATTAAACAATGATTCTTAAAATGTGAAATAAATTATTTCAATTTAATTTATTTCCGTAGAATAATGAACAAATAAGTACCAAAAAATATTGTTATAAACTTATGATTATCGACCAGCAACAGCATAAGAAAGAAAAGTAACAGCTGGTGCATTATATAAACAAATTCACCTTTGCTGTGAAACTTATAACTGTTCAGTTTCAATAGCTACATAGATTAGGAGCAATAGAAACAAGGTAAGCTACGAAGCTAAAATTATTAATACAATTCAGTTATAAAATTAATATTAACAAAAAAAAAGTCAGTACAGCATATTTGAAGTTGTTTTTACTCTGTGATTGTGAAACCAAAAAACTGGTCTTGTTCAAAGAGCAAACTATCTACAAGCTAAGGTAAATTAATTTCTTTGATTTAATTATGACTTCGGATGTTAATATGATTAAATCAAAACCAATACTAAACAAAATTAGCATGATTTCCTTTTATTATTCCAAATTAAATATACTTTATAAATTAAAAAATGAAAAATACAATATAATATGATTGATTTCCCTTGATTGCTCTAAATATATCAATTATAAAATGGTATATATTTTGACAAACTAGATTAGATTGTATTTGAAATATAGGAAATATTCCTGTAAGATTTATTCAGTAAAAAGTCCCACTAGACTATTTTTGAAACTGATTCTGTTGTTTTAGTGAACCTTTCTAAAAGAAATTTGAGAATAGGAATGGTTATTTTAAGTTTGTTAAAATGAAAATATTCGAAAGAATCTTTTATTTTTAATAATTTTTTTACCTATTTTTTCTGTACAGTTTTTATTTACATATATTTTTTCTGTACAATAACATTTCCATTATAATATTTTGGGAATGTAAAAAGGTAGAAGTAGGATATTGATAACTGAAATAAAAAAAATAAAATAAAAAGACTCGGGAGTCTCAATACAAGCATCATTCTCGTTGACGTAGTCAAAGTATTTCTAATTTCTCCATACAGTAGAACCATTCAATTAGCAACAAAATTAAAGACCGAAAATTTGCAACTTAAATCTTTTAAAATAAAAGCATGCGATTACAACTTGAAGAAATTTCATTATATATATGTTACAAATTCTAAAAGTTAATTAAAAATCAAATTTAAAAATTCTAAATATAGATCCTTTGGCATTAATCATAGCATAAACTCTTTGTAAATCATGTTTTAGATTAGAATAGCTCATATGTATATATGTATATTGATTCTTTGGTGATAAAAAAAAAATAGTTCAGTTATGTCACTGCAAACCATTTGAAAGACAAAAGCAAGTGACAGTAGTTTTCAATTTGATGAGTTAAACTACGGAATACTGTGAAAAATAAGTAGAAGGAATGAATTGTAGTTTATCAAGTAATTCCAAACACAAGAAAAATCGATAGAAATTGAAAATCTATGGAATACTGTGAAAAAAAATGGCAAAAGTGCACAATATCATAAAATGACAAAAGCATATAAAATATAAACTGACTAAGAAGTTTAATCCAGTAAAGTAGTGAACAGTTACCACGGGTACCAAATTTAAGAGTTCTGATACTACTTTTCCGTAACAAGAGAAGTGTTAGACATACCAGTAACAGTACCAGAACTCTTAAATTTTGTATCATAGAATTCCTAAATACAAAAGTTCTACTAAAACTTATCAGAATAATAAGATTAAAGATTGCAAGATTAATAGGAAAAAACGATGAAAATGCAGCAAAACTTGGCTAGTCCTCATCCATAGCACAAGGCAGCTCATTGAGATCGAAATTGAGTTTATTGACACCTGAAGATTGGCCTGGCTGATCTGCTAAGGTTTCTTCATTAAATAATAATGGCTCCTCCTCCATCTTGTTTATGTTACTGGAGCTGCTAGAGTTGGCTTGTTCAGCAACAGCTTCTTCCAAGGGTTTTGGCTCATCAATGCTTACAGCAATGTTCTTCTCTTTGTGGATTGACCTGTGTCCTCCTAGGCCTTGGAAAGTTTTGAAGCTTTTTCCACATGCAGCACATTTATACCAAACTGCTTTCTCTTGACTCGCTTTCTCAGATTCCGAGTCCTTTGTCCTTGAATTCAGTACCGACTTCTTGCTGCTTTTCCCTTTCTTATCAATATTCTTCTTCACATCAGAAGGACCAGCATGATCTTGCACCTTAGTTGGGGTAACCAATTCAGCATTCAAATCATCAAAACTCTCAGCCAAACCCTTCTTTTTAGATTCAGATAAACCCTTGGACCTGTTGAGTTCATTACCCTCACCATCAGATTCACCAACCCCATCAGATGTGTTCCCAAACTTCAATTCACCTTTAATGAAAAATTTAATCCTCTTCCCGTTATCTTTCTTACTTGACGATGATTCACAAATGTTTCTTTTGCGCTGCTTGATTAGGGCTGGGGCGCTCTTTGGCAGCACTTGATCCTTGTTAGGGAAAACCCTATTACGCTCAGTAGAAAAGTACTTGGAATAAGAACTCATGCAAAAAAGAGTTTCAGCAGCCTGATACCCACCAATAGAATTTCTGCCTCTTGTATCTTTACGAAGCCAGCTGGGTGAAATAAGCATTAAAAGATCAATGAAATCTGTGGGATGTTGTTCGTCAGATGCGATCACCCTCTCAGCCCCATCACAAGCCTCATCAACATCATGATCCTCTTTGTTTTTCTCCGAAGAATCAGAATTGAGGGAAGAAGAAGGCGAACAGTAGTAAGAAGAAGAAGGAGAAGATGAGTTCTTTTGAGTAGGAGGGGACACACCCCTCCATGGTCTCTCAGGATGAGACCTCATGTGCCCAAACAAAGCATTCTTGGTAGGAAATTCCTTGTTGCAAATACAGCAAATGTGTTTGCCCTCATCAGCATCAAAATCACAGATAACCCTAATGCTATTATCACCAGTAGGTTTTGACGAGTGATTATTATCAGTTAAACGGGTCTTTACCTTCTTTTGCTGCTTCATAAAGTGGGATCTTCTGTGCCCACCCAAAGCCTTGCCGCAGTTAAAACTCCTGAAGCAGATATCACACGTACTCACTTTTGGCGAAGGGTTTTCCTCATCCGCCACTGATTCAACTTCAGCTTTGCAAGAACCCATAACGGATCTCTTCATCTTCTCTTTCGTGCAAGATTCCAACCCATCATCAGAAACTGGCTGTTTACCTTTATCTTTGCGATCCATCTTAGAAAGATAAAAAAAACCAAAGAATGAGCTAGGGTTAAGAAGAAAGAACAATCCGAAACAAAATCAAAGAAGAAGAAAGAAAACTGCAAGAATCATGCACCAAAGAAACCTTTTTTACCTTTAGAGTGATTGAGGAGAATCTAGAGAGGTAGAAAATTGTGCCACCAATCCAGAAGAACGGAAACTTAGAGTGTGGTTGTTGGGTTATTCCGAAGATTCACAAAGATATAAGGGATGAGATAAAATAGTCTCGCCTTCACTGAGAAGAGGGGAAGAAAGAACACAGGAGAGAGAAAGACGCAAAGATATAATCTCTCACAAACAGATGCAGCAATTAAGTTAGTATTCAATATTTTCAAAAAATAACAGATTTTGTGCTGCCCATCACTCTTTAATTATCATAATTAACCTTTTTATCTCTAATATGGAAATTATTTCTTGGTCAAATTATCTTTCAAAGGTTTCCGTCCCAAATATATTTAGGAGATTTACATATAATTCCTAATTTTATTCGCTCACCCTAATTATTCATAAAATCTTTATTTCTTGTCAGAATATTCATATAATCTCTTTCCAATATATTTACGTATTAAAATAAAATATTTACATATTTTAATATCCTGCACTCTCTCTTCTCCAATGCTTTTCTTCCACGTGTCCTTTCTATTATATTAAATCTCCTTCCTACCTTAATATGTTGTGGCAAATTACTCTTTTCTTCGACTAAACTCAATGCCTCTTTCTCTCTAATTTCTGAAACATAAGAATGGGTACTTGTTGAATTAAGCTTAATATTTACACTAATAAGGCCTAATAATTATTTATGGTATTAAATTATTTCATTATAACTTTTACACATTGCTATATCATTCAATATTTTTTTAATCGGATTATTTTTCCTTAAATTCACCACTAGACTGTAAATTTCTTTTAACATAAATAATGTTTACAAAATTTTATAAAATGATTTGATATCTGATATAAAGTAAAATTGATACAATATATATTTTTCAAAATCTCATAAAGTATGAATCATTAGATTATTCTGCTATCATTGTTAAATTTTAGTTTGACATAAATAATTATAATCATATGATTAACAGACAAAAATTATCATTTTATATGAAATTATTCACGATAAAAGTTATAATTTCCCCGTATATATAGTTATATAGATAGATTTCAACACACTGCCGTATCATATCCCGGTGATAGTTAAAACTACCTATATATATTTAGAAGAAAAACCTGTGTTGATTTGATAATGTACAAAAATCATTTGAGCTAATAACAACAATTACCAGTGATGTTAAGACAAAAAATGCATTTAATAACCTCTAATTTAAAACTAATAGTTTTATGAATATACATATACATATACATATACATATGCATTATACATATACATATACATATATTATGCTGTTAATAAGTGAATTTTTTCAATCTATCTTTTTAATTTTAATTTGTATTATCGTGATTATCCACATTAATTTTATTAGAATTGAACAATAATAATATGATTTAATAATTCATATTTTAATATATATATATATATATATAAATTAAGTATCAAATTAATTTATATTGATATAAATTTTTGTATATAAAATATGTTTCGTATGATCAATAAATTAACTACTAACTTCTTTGATGAGTTTATAAACTATTTAACCAACATAAAAATATTCAATAAGTATTTTAAAGTAATTTATTTTAAGAATTTCTAATTTATAAGCTATAATCTCTTCAACTAGCTTCAAACTACATTTGTAGCTTATTTAATTTTTTCCACTATTATTCTTTACATTTTAATATATTTTCTTTTTATCTTTTACAGACAAAATTAATTATTGTACTATTTTGAATATTTGTTAAATTATTTTCTAACTTTTTATATAGTAAAATTTTTATAATATTTGGCGTCTACAAACTGAAGTAACAAATGTTTTATTAGATGATGTTATCTGAAAATTACACAGTAAAAAATAAATTCAATATAACAGTAATTTAAATTAAGAAATAACAAAAACTTAAATTTATAAATAAATAAATAAAAATTAAATTTAATTAATACTTATTAGATTAACTTATCTAAATAAAATGAATTATTAAAAAAAACATATACAACTTTTAAAAGTAAATATTTTTTTTTAAATATCGGCATTAAGAAGTTTAATAAACAATTAGTTATTTTAAAATTTTCAAAATTAAAATCACATTATATATTTTATTTAGAAACATAAATTTATTTATATTTTTTATATTTATCAACTAGTTACTTTTAATTCAATAAATTAATTCATGAACTAATTTAGGAGTTTATGAGTTATTATTTAGTTTATCAATTAGAAACTAATTTATTAGATATCAATTAATTTATCAGTTAGTTTTCATGTAACAGGGAAATTTTAGGATAAACATGATTTAATCCTAAAATATTAAATGATATAAGATATACTAAAATTTATAACGAAATAATTTGATTATATCCCATATATATATATATATATATATTATGGTCAAACTATATTTTATCTTTTAGGAGATTCTCAGTTTTGTGTTATTGGTCAACGCAACAAAATCAATGTGGATGATAATTTTATTATTATTTGAAAAGTAACTTGCCATTGGTTTTCACAAGGATTTTGCACGAGGTCAAATTTGTTTAAATGTGCATTGACCAATCTATTTAAATATAGTTATTTTTTTTCTTAAATAATATACGTTTCTCTTGAAAAACAAAAGAAGTATCATTCCCACCCCTCAAATCTTAGAAAGTCAAATTCATATAAAGTTTTTCTTTTCTTTTTAACAACTAAAAATAAATTAAATAAAAAAATATTTTAAGAGTGTTCAAACTCTTACATAATTCGAGTGGGTTTGGGTTCACACACTATTAGTACCTTAATAATTTTATAAGAAAAACATATTATAGTACCTCCAAATAATACATTACAATATACATGTAATGTCCGATGTTACAACAATAAAAATAAGCAAGCACAATAACTATCATGTGATGTACACTCATGCAAAACTTCTGCATTGCCATAAGATCCTTTGCTGCTCACAAGAACTAGGTTAAGTACTCCGTCTCCGGCTACTTGTGCCTGCAAAACAAAGAACTTCTTCTATATTTATCAATCTAGATAATCCTTACCAACCCACTTCTGCCTAATTTTCCTCTAGAATGACCTTTTTTGGTTCTTTAAGACATGATCAATGATTGAAGACATTTTACTAGAAAAAAATGTTAGTCCGAATAAGAGAATGAAGTTCGCTTTATCTTATACTTAATTCATAATTAACTGTTTAACTTAATTCATAACCAATCCTTTAACTGTGCTAAACTGAATATTTTTTCAGCATCCACGATCTCACCTCTAAAAAGTACCTTATTTCTATGATCTCATATCTCCGATACTATAGCCACCCATATCTTGTTTCACACTGTATTACCACTCTGCATTAGACTCGATAGATAGAAGCTCGTAAAATGAATAAGGGTGTTTTTGGGTTTAGCTGACACATTCCCTTGTCCACCTCTCACAAAGATCTCAAACTTCTTATGTCACCTTAAAGATAAAGAAAAGATGTCGGTAAATTTCTAGTTTTTCTAGACACAGTGGACACGGTCTATTTATTTATAAAATGTACTATTTATTTATAAAATGTAAAGTAATTTTATAAAAAATATTTTCAATCGAGTCTTTTTATTATAAAATATTTATTTTCGTGTTATACAGGCTAAAAATACTCACTATTCTCAAATTATAGCAATAAATGTTTACCACGCCAATATGACTGATCTATATATACAAATTGCATTGACACTTGTAATTATTGATTTTAGATAATTTTTACACGAAGCAATGCAATCGTATTTAGGATTGCGATGTATTTAATCAATTACATACTCAGACACAAACTTATTATCACTGTTTAAACTAAAATAATCTTGTACCGTGTAATTATTCTAAAAAACATGTATTTATCTTTTAGTATATATAATAATTTTAATTAATTATAACTAGTTATATTCTTTATTACTTGAACGTCTATTTCAATCACAGTCCAATCTGTAATTTATCATTTATGAAAACATAGCTCCAGATCCGAAAATGAAATGTAAAAATATAATAAGGAATAATAATGCATTTGGTCAGGAGAAAATATTTTTAAATCTTTTGCCCAATTTCATGTCCTTGAAATAATTATATAAATTTGTCTTTTTGTATTTATGTTAAAAATATAATGTTTCATACATAAATCAAAAAGTATTAAAAATTTCGTTATCAACATAAAAAAACTTGCATTTAGCTTTAGAAAATCAACTACGTTAAAATGTTATTAGTATCCATCTTACGTCATTAAATAAATTTAAGCAAGATTGGGAGAAATGTGGTAACTATGTTTGCATTTATGCTTTGTTTGCTTAAGGAAGTAGATTTGAGGAGTGTGGAAAAGGATGAATTTGAAGTGAAAGTGTGTGTAAAAAATATGTGTGTTTAGATTAAGATAAAGGTGATAAAAAAATAAAGAAAAAATTTATAAAAGTTTGTAAGTGGTGTGATATATATAATTCATAAAATAAATTTTTTAATAGATGAAATTAAATTAGATATAATTCATAAAATAAACGTTAAAAATAAATTATTATTGTTAATATTATTATTATTTTTTCATAATTTTATAATTTTATTATTATTATTTTATGATTTTATGATATTAATTATTATTTATGATTTTATTATTATTTTTAACTTTTAACATTAATATTATTAACATTTGATTTTTATAATTATCTTATTTTTATTATTATTTTATAAATTTAACACTAATATTATTAACATTTGATTTTTATAATCATCTTATTATTATTATTATTCTTCATCTTGAATCTTTAATCTTTAAAAGTTTTAACTTTTCCTGCATTACTATGAGAAGAGAGAGTAAAGATATCATGGTCTTTAATTTGTGTTAATATCCGATTTTCCCGGATAAATAAAATTATTTTTAAAAAAAATTAAAAAAATATGTATTCAATTAATTTTAGAACAAATAAAAAAAGTTTTTATATAAATCTTAAAAAATTTAAAAAATATTCCCATTTTAATAAAATTTAAAATGATTGTTTTGGGTTTTTATTGTTTTTATCTTAAAAAAAATACAAAAAAAAAATGCTTAACCCATTTAAAATTTTCTTCTTAAAGATAAAAAAAAAAGTCAAAACTTAAAAAAAAGGCAACCCACTTCACCTTTACTTTTTACATCCTGTTACGTACACACACCCCCGTAGGTTTCTAATGGGCCAGCATGTCAGGAATGCTTTTCGCACTTCCCCTTTCTCTACATGCACCAACCATAGGTTAGCAAGCCGCACCATAACAAACCAAAACTGAAAAAGTTGATAAGATCCCTTTTGTTGATTTCCTTAGAAATTTTGAAGATATGCACTCCTCTCTCACACACTATATTTTTCACTCTCATTGATAAGAACCACCAAGCAAAATGTTACATCAAAAGATTTGATTTTGGTTCATCTAATTTCACTTGTTTTAGTTGTGAAAAGTAGAGATACATCAAGGCGGAGTATCCAAATCTGGTGTACAAGGAGAAAAGCCTAAAGAAGAAGAATAACAAGAGTGGAAAAGCCAAAAGAGCTTACATAGCTTAGAAAGACAATGAAACATCATCCAATTGTTCATCAAAGGAGGACGAGGAAGCAAACCTTTGTTTGATGGTTGGACATCAATCTAAAGTCATTAGTGTAAGTTCTAATATCTCAATAAATCATGAGAAACATAGTAACTTGCTTCAAACTTTTAAAGAAACTCATGAAGAAGCAAAAACATTGGCTTTTTCAAACAATAGATTGAAAGATTTAAACAATTGGTTGTGTTCTAGCCGCTGAGGTTTTTGGTCGCTCTTAGCTAGCCCAAAATAGAAGATGATATTTCGATACCTGGTACCTCATATTTATACTTGTTGTATGAGGTATTTTAGTGTTGAATTTAAACGTAATTTAATTATTATTATTGATCGAGTACTAAATCTTAACAAACTAACAGAAATATCCATAGTCAAATATGGTTATAGAGAATGGCAATTATGTGAACGGTGGTTTTAAACATTTAAATTGGACCCCCTATTTGGCTCTTTCTTGATGGGTGCGTAATTATGCAATTTTTTAGTCATAAGTGGATTACCTTTCGCACCCCATAATTTAATTTTGGGCCTAAAATACACCCTCAACCCAGCGATACAGGTTAGAAAAAAAATCAACTCATTGGAAGAAGAATTGAAAAATGGTTTTGAACATCTTGAAATGATTTATAAAACCTCTTCTTGTAACGAGGTTGTATCTTGTAAGCCAACTAAATGTGAAAATTGTGAAGTGTTGCAAGATAAGACAAACTATTTGATGAAAACTATTGCAAGACTTATTTTGGGGACTGAAAATTTGAATGTCATTCTTGGATCTCAAAAGGCAAACTTCACCATTTGTAACTTGCTTATATTGTTTGAGAAAAGGCCATTATGTGAGAAACTGTAACGTCAGAAAATTTGACTTACCAAATGGCTTCGTTAGGTGGGTACCTAAAGGTCCAGTTAAAGTGTTGGACCGAACCCAAGTTTATTAGGGAACCACTACTTGAAATTTAATTGTTTTGCAGGACACTTTGACAACCAAGAAGCAACTATGGTACTTAGATAGTGGTTGTTCAAAGCATACGATTCGATATGTTTTAACATTAATAAATCTAACCTTGAAGTGTGGAGGATTTCTGACATATGAAGACAAAAATAAAGGCACAATCCTCAACAATGGAGATATTGGTGATAAAGACTCTTTGATCATCAAAGATAGGCTATTTGTGGAAGGATTGAAGCACAATCTACTGTTATGATAAAGGTCTTGTTAGTATTCTCACAATACTTAAGGATTTGATGAAGTCATGCAAGACATGACCAGCAAGCCAAAGCAAGCAAGTAGAAATGTGTTCTAGGCTGTGTCTTAGTGTGAGTGAGTATGATTGGTCGTGAAAGAGAACCTATGCTTATCTAAGGAGAAATTCATTAGCACATGGGTTAAATGATTTAAATCAAACCATAAAAAGGTTTTAACTTCAGTTAAAAACAGTTTTGGAAAATAAGGTAGTTAAAACAGTTTTGGAAAATAAGG
>Ga0099824_1005436_pt1 | contig 17950 bp, 13 predicted proteins | sample SiratrowhiteBW_FD_76837 | JGI IMG/M metagenome (GOLD analysis project Ga0099824, IMG submission 76837) | Root nodule microbial communities of legume samples collected from California, USA - Siratro white BW | ecosystem: Host-associated > Plants > Roots > Nodule | place: USA: California... | reverse complement strand
TATATATATATATATATATATATATATATATATGTGTATAAAAGTTAAGTGTTGCTATGATTACAAGTAATATTTAATATTGTTTTTAAATATTTTTAATATTTATGATTATCTTTTTGTAAAGGTAAAATCAATAGGTCTTATGAATTATAAAAATACCTGTTTGGAACATAAAAGTGATTGATAATCTATTAGTTAAATATTGAGTTATATTATTTTTCCTTTGAGGGTATGTTTGTTTCTAAAAATAAATTTGACTTAGCATATTTAAAATAAAAGTGTGTGAAATTTTAAGTTATTTGATTTAAAGGGATTTAAAAGAATTTGAAAAAGAAAATATTATGAATTTATAATTAATATTTTAATTTTTTTAATTGATAAAATTATAAGATTACAAATTTCTTTTTATGATAAAACATAATTTAAAATTAAATATAATAAATTTATTGATATATAATTTTTTTAAATTAAACTTAAAAAAATAAAAATATATATATTATTATTTTTTATTAATAATATTATTAAATGTTTTTATTATATAAATTTATTTAATATTTTCATTCTTATTATTTAATATTATTTTATTATTGTTTTATATAACAATTATATTACATATATATAATCAATTATAGAAAATTAATTATGAGTTATGAAAATAATGTATAATTAATCATATGTTTACCCTAGTAGATTTTTTTTTTCTATATGTTTTTTAATTTCAAAGTTTATTACAATCTACCATCCTTGTCATGATTCAATTGGAATGATGACAAACTATCCTTATTCATCAGTAATATGGAGCAGAAGAATGAAAACAATTTAAATTCTAATTTAACTGATTGTTTACCTTATTTTCATCTTTAATCTTTTTATGGGAGCGGATAATATTCCTTTTCTCCTTAAATCATTATAAATAAATAGTAGTTGCTCCCCTAAATCTATCTATATACTAATTTCGAAATAAATACAACTCAAGTGATTTATTAAATGACATTATTCTAATCATTCATTTTTTTTCTAATATCCATTTAATCTGGAAAATTATAAAAGTTTTAAGAGTCTAATGTTAATATTTAAGTATTTTGTCACAAGTAAAATATTTGGAATAAAGTTAACATTAATAAAATTTGAAAGTTTGTAAGAAATGGTGTAGTGTTGGTGGTTGAGATGGAACATTTTTCCTTTTCTTTATCTTTTAGTGAAGAAGGTTTTTTTTTTTTTTTTTTTTTTTTAAAAAAAAATTTTTTTTTTTTTTTTTTTTTTTTTAAGAAAAAATCTCCGTTTATGTGTCTTTTTATGCTATACTCTAATGTTTGCACTAATTTATTTAACAGAAAAAAATTCATTTGATAAATTTATTGAAAATTTTAAGTTATTATCACACAAATATATAATAAAAAAATTCAACACCCAAGTTCTACCACCCATTTCTTTAGCAATTTTAAAATTAAAAGAATAACTCATTTGGTGAGTTTATTTACATTTTTTTTACTTTTAAAATGAAAAATACAATAAAATGACAAAATTTTCTCCCTTAATTTCCCCACTTTTATTGTTTTCCAAAAAACTCTTAAAAACTACATTTAAAAAAAAAAAAAAAAACAAAATCATTTGAAAATAAAAAAAAGTTTGAATTTAAAAATAGTAAATAAAGTTACTTCAATTTTTTATTTATTCTCTTTCTCTTTTACCTAATCCAAATAATCTTACTTTTTAACTTATTTATTTTCATTCCTTTCATTTTTAAAGTTCTTAATACAAAGGATTAACATATTAAAAGTTGATAATGAAATTGGCTAATTTATATTGTTAGATAGTAGAAGTCATATCATGTTTTATGAAGTGGTCCCTCTATACGTTCTGTAGATGTGTCTCTAGATTTGTTTATCTTAAATCATTAGTATTTTTTTCTATAGAACTTTAAATAACTAATAAGTGTTAAATATAAGTAGTTCATTCTTATACTCTACTTTTATATATATATATATATATATATATATATATATAGTGTTCCCTTTAGTTTCAAAAGTTTTCACACGCTCTATCACATCAGATAAGATCAATTTTTTTTCTTTCATTTTAAATTCATAATTATAATATTTTTATTTAAGTTTTTACAATTTTAGTCTTTAAAAATTGTAAAACTCGTAATTTTATTTTATTTTTCAATTTTGTATCAGTTTTTATTTTATTTTGGTTTAATTAAACTTAAATCTAAATATTCATTTAGAACATCATAAAGAAATAATTAAATTAATTAATAAACATATATAAAATTGAGAATTTAATCAAAATTTAAGTTTTGCTAAAACCTTAGAACTAAAATCCCTAGAACTAAACAAAAACGAGAAAAACATCGAATCCGAAAATAAAAACAAATTATAATTTTGTAATATTTTTCTTTCAAAATCTAATTTTATTTTAGATTGTATAAGACTCATGCATCGCAATAGTAGAATATTTTATTTTTCTCTCAAAATATAGTAAATATAATTAGATTCTTCTTAGGAAAAATAAAATCTCGCACTTATCTTTCTAAGATGGTGTTAATTCCTATCCTCTCCATTTTACAGACATTTATATTCTTTATCTCTTTTTTTTTCAAGTAATTTTTGTCTTTTCTATATTTTAATAAAATACAGTTATCTTCTTATCTTATTTTAAAATATCATATAAACTAAAACTTAAAAATAAAAAGTATAAAAATGAAAAATTAAAGTTTTAAGTTATAAAAAATATTTTTAAAAAATATAAAACTGAATAGTTTAATTCTTATGTGTCATAAAAATTATATTGTAGTTAAACTATAAATGATCTTATAAAGATGTAAAATGTTATATATTTTAATATAAAATTAAATTGATAATTATAAAATGTATAATTAAATTTATATACATTTAATACAAGCATAAATATAAATAAAATAAGTACTACGATTTTTTATTTTATTAATAACAAAAATATCTATTATAAAACGAAAGTGTGTCTCTTTTATCCAACAAGGATTTCCTAGTTCATCAGTTTCAATATTTTCAATATTGTGATTGTTATTCAATTAATGAATTTCAATATTTTCAATATTGTGATTGTTATTCAATTAATGAATTTTTCGTCACAACATCTGAATATTATTTAAGAAAACTTGTAAGAAATATTAAAATTGATGATTAAATATTTGAATTTTTAATTAAAAGGTTTTTAATTTTTATATTTTAAAACTTTTATTTTTATTGTTCGTAATGCTAATTTGGGTCATTTTGTTAGAAATATAAAGAGATGTTTATTTTAAGAGTAGAAGAGGTCCGAACGTCATTGCAGGGAAGGATTTAGAAAATAGTAGGGAAGGTAAATGCAATTTAGAAAATAGTTATATATATAAATAAATATATAAATATATAAATATATAACCCTTTGATTTGGGTGGTGCTTAAAGGAGGACAGTGATGAGAGGGATGGTTGTGCAAACCGAGAGAACCATGAGCTGCCAGATTTATGAGTAAATGCTGTGTTTAATTGCAAAGTCAGCCATGCAATTTAATGCTTCCACACTCCCAATGCCTTGTGGGGATCTTAGAATTCTGTATTTCCCACCTAAGTCTGCTAAAGTTTTATATAAGGTGGAAGAACCATATACACTACTCAGAACACATCTTGTGAAAGTTAAAATATCTGGTTGAGGTTCACATGGAGACGAAGAAGCTGAGAGTAACAGTCCAGGTCCAAGTGCTGTTGCTGATTTTGACGATGGTGGCTTCACCTGTCATGAGTTGTCCACCCACAGATGGAAAGGGTTGCAAAGACTGCCTTGTAAACCAGATGCAAAACGTCTGTCCATCCTGCACGCCAATCCTACACTGCATGGCTCGCTGCTTGTGGGATGGCAGTTCAAGGTCCAATTGCATCAACAAATGCAACATCAACGACGCTTATCCAACACTCTCAGACTGCAAGAGATGCATGTCCAAGTGCAAGTGCACCTGTGCCAACTAGCACACCTCCCCCACCCAGATTATCACACTCTCTATCCTCTAAGTTACTCGCTTTGGCTCCTTAACTGTGTTTTGTAATGTGTAAGTTAGTTTAATAATCCATGTATCTTGCACTTGTTCTGAATTTGTGTTTACTCTGGCAAGTTGAAACTCAACTGCTTCAATTATCTAATTAAAAAAAAGTTCAGAGAAAATTGGGTCTTGATTCTCATGAGCTCACTAGGATAACAAACTTTCCTGTTCTTCAAGAATTATTATCTATTTACAAGATCCTCAAGATCGTGGAATTAAAACCAGTAAAGTTAGTTCATTGTAGTTAGTTGATTGGAATTCAACTGATTTAATGCATATTTGGAGATAAGTTCCAAACACACAAAATCTAATTTTACCTCAAAAGATACATTTGGATTCTATCTACCAACATTCTTTAGTTACCTCATCACCAAGATTCAAAAGGTTTAACAATCTTAGTTGGTTTTTCTAATACAAAAAGAGTTAAAGTAAATTGAGTCCAAACTCACAATTACATCCAAAAGAGTGCATGTAAAGATAAGAGATCTCAAATCAGCAATAGAATTTGATTTCTCATGGGATATGAAACAGATTCTTATCATTCACACCAAGCAACTTTTACCTGCCATTTAATTTCATGCCTTGTATTTCCTATATTATATTTCCACCGAAAGTACAAAGTTTTTAAGGTAGGTATTGGGTTATATTATACAATTACAACACATAAGAGAGTGTGTATGTGTAGATACATTACTAAAAGGGGTGAATCAAGGTTCACGGAGAAACCTTTGTAGGCAGCGAAAGCCGAGATTTTGAGCGCAAAACCGTTCCATTTCATCACCGCCTCTTTCGCGACAAATACTTTCTTCCATGTCGGCCAAGACGTCGTCCCAATTCTTCATGGACCACCAACTGGACTCATCAATCTGCCGCTCCGACACAGAGTCCAGTATCTCCTGGAGGCCCACGATCCGACGGGTCACTTTCCTCCGCGCTTCCCTGACCGTCGGATCAATTCCGGGTACGGAGTCCAGCTTCAGCAACTGGACCATGAGCGCCTCGTTTATTCTGAGCTTCTCCAGGTGGTTGGTGCGCACGGCGTCCACCGTGTCCTGCCGCTGGATCAGGCGCTGTAGCCGGTCGGCTTCGGAGTCGACCGCGGCTATTTTCCTGTAGAGGGCGCGGATGCGGTAGGCGCGGTAGGCGGATTGGATGATGGCTGCGGCGGCGGCTGGGGATGGTTGAGGAGTGGAATTGGGCGGTGGTGGTGGAGTGTGGTCATAGTGGTAGGTGTAGGTGAGTGTGGTGCAAGCGGAGTAGGAGGAGAAGGAATCTGATTGAGAAGAGGGTTTCATGGGAAAGGGGGAATTTCACAGTGGCGCATTGGATACAGTGAGTCAGAAAAAGGATTGGAAAATAAAGCAAAAATTAAATGAAGTTTTATGGTGTTGGCGCCATGAATGATGATGATAATGATGGTGCATGACCCCACTTGCTTTTTGGCCAACCTACACCTCTTTCTTCATATTCAGGTTTAAATTCAAACCCCTATCACTATTTTTCCTGCATACATTCAAATCTTTATTTTCTGAGTAAATAAATAAAATAAGATTCACTCAAAACCTAGACTTAAATTTTATCATTTTAAATAAAAAATAGTGAATTTTTTATATATTATGTGGCAATAGAGAATTATAAATGTTAAGGATTTAAATTTAATTTTCGCATATTCGAACAATTGAGTTGAATTTTGTTATAGAATGAAACTATAGACCAAGGTTAAAAAATAATTTGTTTGAAATCACTTAATATTGTTTTGGTACGGTAAGAATAATATTTATCTTTTGATATAATTATTGTTTATATCATGTTGTAGGTGATAAGTATCCCCAATGGTTAAGTATATGTTAATAGATTAGGAACGAATTTTGAAGAACAAGCAAATTATGTAGTAATGATATTTTAAAGATGTGAGGCTACTCTTAGGAATTTAAATTTGACTCTTGAGTTGAAAGTAGTATTATAATATTTCAGATGAGTTTCTTAAAGGTTTATTGGTGATGAATGTCTTGTGCTCTTATTAATTATAAATAATTAGGAATTTATTAGTTATTTTGACTAATTTTATGACATGTTGAGTTATTTTGTCCTATAAAAATTAAGGATTTTGTGGAGGAACCTATGGTAGCAAGGTTAAAAGTGTAAGCATGATATGATTTAAGAATGGATTATATGGTCATTTGTGAAGGTTTAATTCACACTATAGTTGCTAGGAGTGAGATGAATCTCAGAAGTTGTTAGCATTTATAGCCTAGTTTGTCAATAAAAATTATAACAATATTTAAATTTAATTCACTCAAGTGTTTCTCTTTTTCCATTCTATTAGTTAGAATAAAATTCTTCGAGAAAATTTAAAGCTAAACTTTCATCATACAAATTTATATCATCGAATATACAAGGAACCACAAATATTATATATTTTGATGTTTTTATTTTTTTTAATACATTAAGTTTTTAAAATTTCAACATGTTAATTTATGTTTTAGTGTGTTTAATATTTTAATTAAAAGGACAAAAACTTTCAAGATTACAAAATATCAAAAAAATATTTTAAAAATATAAAATTAAAAATTAAAATGTTTAAAATTATAATAATAAAACTAGCTAAAAATAATTAAAATAAACATTTTCGAAAACAATGTTCTTAAAATTTTTAAGCAAAATCATCGTAACATAATTAACTACTTTAACTTTTTTATTAACGTGTTACAATTTAAGTAGTCTTACAAAGTAAAGATCTCTGATGTAGATGTCCTTCAAATTTGATCACATATCCTTTTTTTACCTGCATCATATTCTTAAAAAATGTAGCGAAAACTTCAAAAGTAATTAATTATAATTTAAAAAATAAACACTTATGGTGTATTTGTTTCCAACAACAAAAACACACCAAACCAAACACGAAAAAGGAGAATGAAGTTAAAAAGAGGATACCATAAAATACGAAAAATAAGAAAAAAAATCTTTTCAAACTTTCTTCTTTCTTATTTGAACAAAAAAATATTTTTCAATAAAAAATTTTAATTCAACTATAGCTAAATTTTATATTTTTATTTTAAAATAATAATAATTAAAAATATAAAATAATTAAATTTACTATAAAATTTAAAATAGTTAATAAAATAATTTTTTAATATAAATAATCATAAAAATATATATAATTGATTATGTTTTTAACGTAATCGATCATATATATAAGATTTATAAAATGTATATATAATTGATTACATTTTTAACATAGTCGATTATATATATAAATATATAAAATATTTTGTATAATATATATATATATATATAATAAATAATATTTAAAAATAAATAATATTATATTATATAGCTTTTATAATAAAAATATTATATGATATTATTAGGAAAATAATTAATAATAATATAAATATAATTATAATTTTAAAATATTTAAAATGAAAATAAATTATATAATAATTATTATTTTATTATTATGAAATAAATAATTATATTTATATTTATTATTAAAATTATTTTAAAAGATTTAATTTTATATTTTAAAAAATTCATCTTTGTAATCAATAAATTAATATATTTTATAATAAATTAAATTTATTTTAAAAATAATTATTAATTTAATATTTTCATAAATTTATTAAAAATATTATTAATTATATTAAATAAATAACTTATGTTTTATTTTTAATTATAAAAAAATTATAATTTTATATATTAAAATAATTATTATACTTATCACATCATTTACAAATTTTTATAAACTTTTTTCTCAAATCTTATCATCTTTATCTTAATCCAAACAATTCAATTTTTTACATACTTTCGTATCAAATCAACTTTGTAATCCAAACACACTCTTATAAAATATGCAACAAATAATAACTAGTTATTTCATATTTTAAATTGTCGCATTTTTTATTTGTTTATTTCTAATAATCTATAGTTTCCAAAATTCAAATCAATATTATTTTTTTCACTATTTAACTAATTTTCAAAATGAAAAAAAATATTAATTATTATTTTATCATTTGTACCCTTCCTCTTCACTTAATCTTCAATTTAAAAAATGAAAAATAAAAGTAAAAAATCTCATACTTTTTATTAAATTAAACAAATTATTACCTTTCTTAATTTCTCTAACAAGAATTGAACAACAGTCATGCTCATTATTACCCATTTTCATTTTTCATTATTAATGCTAATTGTTATTTTTAGTGAATGTGAGCATATGTTGTGTTAAGTTGGTATGCATATAAAAAAAATTCAGGCAAACATTATTTAATTATGTGCCTAGTACGTTACAAACGAAAATAACAACTGCGGAAAGTAACCCTGTTGCTGATTGTACAACACCTTCCACAAGTGGAAAAGACAGAAATGATAGTGCCCTCAGGGAGCTGCGGGAACAATCTTGCCCGAGCAGGTACCAAACCCAATAGTGTAATCTCTTCCCTGCAGAGAAAGAATTTTAGATTTTCACATAAATAATATTCAAGTTTTACAGCTCATAAATATGCTATCTTGCTATAAAGACTTAAAATAAAAATGATCAAGAACTGCTTAATGAATATAAAACAAAACTTTCAATGTGATCATCGTAAAAGTGACTAACATGACTCAGCTATAAACAAAAATAAGTATGGCACGCCATTTTAAACAATCTCAGCAATCTAATTTAGAGGTATGCTGCACTCACTTTGTCAAAAATTCAAAAAGAAAAGAAATCCCCTACACACTCGCAGGATTTTGTCTTCAAAAACAATTGTTCATCCAGTACCCTGCAGAGCCCGATTCACTTTTTCGTTGATCCATAATTCTGAATTGATATCCTAATATGTGCATTTGAACACCCAACCAAAGCTCAAACCAGCTTCGAAGCAATTTTCAACATATTTAGAAAAATGTTTGGTAAATGTTTCAAATGGGAAAAACAGCCAACTTTGATTCTAGTAGAAGCAACTACGTAGCTTTTGCATAGAATAAAGCATTTTTGAAGAGTTTCCAAGCTTATATCATTTCATTCCAAGTTCGTTCTTAATCAAAATCAATTTAGCAAACCCAATTGTTCAAGTGCTTACCTATTGACTCTTCATTTATAGATCTGTAAACAAAAATACAACTGTTCAAGAACTTCTTGTCAAAATAACATTCTTAAAAACCAAGCTGATTAATATTGGAATCCGGAAACGCTTATATTTGCCATATGTGAGAACAATATATACCAATATAGAAAATGGAGAAAAGGGGAAACTGACATTCTCCCCAGGGAATATGCCAAACAACTAATTAAATTCACAGGACTGCTGCAGTAATTCAGGTATAGCAGCACAAGTAATCAGACATGTGTAAGTTTTCCTTGTAAGTTTTCCTTGTCCCATATGCTATGTGTAAGATTTTACGCACATATGCACAGAGAACAATAATAAAATATAGGCAGAGATAAGAGAATGTAGAAAATTCACATATAAGGGAGTATCAGAGTGATAATTCCCAAATCAGTGAAGAACTGTATTTGTAAAGGCAAATATCTGTAAACAATAACAGGAAATAAAGCTTGGCTTTCGAGAGGCCAAGTTCTCTCCACTATTTTGTTTTTCACCCCATACTTTTCCTCCCCTCTAAAACATTCTATTTTCCTATTTATATTTCTCATTCCCCTAACTAACTCTTGACAAAGCAGCTCCCACTCTCCTCATTCTGTTATTTTATTTCCTCTCCTGTACGTATATTGGAAAGGAGTGATTTTCTTATATTGCCCATCACCCTCTCTGCTGTTGGGGTCTGTTACACTATGATAGAAACCCGGTATTTTATTGATAGAGTAGGGCAATTCTTCCCCAACTGTAGCAGTGTAGAATATCGCGGGTCTGCCCCTCCCAATGCCCAAAGGCCCTAATCCCTCACAAGTGACAACTCATCTCTCTCTCTCAACCTCCCCCTCAAGTTTATATATAGGTGATCCGCCTTAATTCTTCTTCATCTCAGAACAATAAACTAACAGATATGAATTGTTAAGAAGTCCCACACCACCTCAAGTTTATATATAGGTGATCTGCCTTAATTCTTCTCCATCTCAGAACAATAAACTAACAGATATGAATTGTTAAGAAGTCCCACATCACCTGCCTCAAGTCTTTAAGTGCAGCTTATATATTTGTTGGACAACTTCATTCCAATTGATTGAAAGATAAAATTTGAGATGGTAGCTTATAGCTCATCTTAATGATCACCCTCTTTAGTAGGCATAGCTTTTTCAGCAGGTATTTGTAGATGGAGAGTAAGTCTCACATAGTCTATCTCAAGTTTTGGAGTGTAGCTTATATATGTGTTGCGAGAGGATCAGACACAAACATGTGAATGCTTTATTGGAGATCCCACATCGACTAGAAATAAGACCCTTTAATAGTTTATAAATAGGTGGGGATATGTTGGAGATCCCACATTGACTAGAGATGAGACCTTTCAATAGTTTATAAGTGAATACAAAGTTAGGCTTAAAGTCCACTTCTGATATACCTACATTTTTCTCTAATGCCCTGTTGCGTAGGGTGGCTTGACTATCTTGCTTCTCGAAACCTTCTCAGTTGTTTTGTGTTCTTCCCCTCTCTGTTCCACCATGGTTTCCCAGGGATGGTTTCTTCTCAATTCTTACATCCATTTTCTTATCAGGATGAATCTCCATTTGCTTCTCCATCTTCTTACCCAAAACAACTATTGTCACAACCCATGTTCTGTCCTCCACAAATCAAAACCCACTCCTGCCATTATAAGAGTTTGATGTTCTGTGTTTCTTTTGCTTCATCACTAATGCTTCTTTCTCCGTTCTTGAATTTAGTTTATCACAATTTTTTTCCGGTTCTGGTACAAAGGTTTGTTTCTTCTCCCGCATGATGCATCTTTATTTTTTCCCTCAATATCTTCATCTTCATGTCTATTTCTGGCTCCCATAGTTCTAGTTCCTGTTCCCATACCAAAAATAGTTGGTCAAAATCATACTCTCATTCTAATCTTTTTAGCTGCACCTTCAAAAAGGTTCACCATGCTGCTTTTCGGTGGCGTCATTTCCTAGTTAGTCACCAGCATCACTTCTCAGAGCTTTCAATGCTAATAGCTTCTCCTGGATCAAAGTCTCACTAGCTTATTCAGGAACATGTTCAATTGCTCCAAAATATTGCTCAACCTGGATCGAGCACCAGATACCAATACGTTTGCTCTCCACCTAACTCTAGAATCATCAAGATTCGATACCCACAACTAACATACCAGTTCATACAAATCTGGTGAGTAAGGAAAATATTCCCTAACTACAGCACTGCAGAACTTCTTCAAGGGACTGCACCTCGGACCTCCCAATGCCTAAAGGTCCCAATCTTCCCACAAATGACAAGATGATCTATCTCTGAACCTACCCTCAAATTTATAGGCAATCTGCCCTGATTCTTCTCAATCTCCACCCAAAAACCTAACAGATATCAACTAACTAAATAGCACTAAAACTAGTATTAACAACTAGCAAATATTAACTAACAAAACCAGCATAATCCTAGGTTTGAAATCCATTTAATTTGAATCTTTTCTGCTAAAAGCAAGGTATTTTCCACAGCCAGAAGTCATGAGACTAGTTCCCTACAAACAGAGATCACTAAAGTGGCTTTTACCTCAACAAAGTCTTCTCCTTACACAAAGTCAGGGAATTCAGCCCCTGTTACCATGCTCAAAGAATTCAAACTATCTTCCAACTGTATTAATCCTTGTTCTTATCGAATTTCAACAGTTAAGGAGTTGAAAACTAAGAAATTTTGTCATGAAAAATTGGAAAGACAATAGCACTTTCACAAAACAGAGGTGTTCAAAATATGATTGATTGTAACCTTGCAATATCCAGTTAAGATTACTTCATCTCCATCTTCAAGAAATTTCCGGTCTACACCATTTACAGACAGTGCATTTTGTCCATTCCATGTTAACTCTAGCAAACATCCACGGGACTCTGACTCCTGCAGTGAAAAGCACATATTTTAACTGGATTAGTTGATCAATTGAAAAGGAACAACTCCTTCAAAGAGAAAGAAAAAAACTGGAACAAAAAAGTTAGACTGTGTAAAGTCTAGAATCTTACAGGACCACTAACTGTCCCAGTTCCAAGGAGATCGCCTGGCCTGAGGTTGCAACCATTAATTGTATGGTGAGCAAGTTGCTGGGTCAATGTCCAATATCTACAAAGAGATACAATTAGTGAATATTTGTATTGTGTATAACTGCTTCAAAAAGTATAACATTTTCTAATAGGCAAGAGGCAAGCAACTATCACATAGATAGAATGAAAAGATGTAAGAGAGATTACTTGTGCAGTATTCAAACGAGAAATATCACTAAACACACTTAAAGCTATGCACAAAATAATACTAATAAGTCCCATGTAATACACCTCCTTTCAAATCAACAATGCTATTGCAATTCCCTTCCTAGCTATGATATGTGTGTGTGTGTGTATACATACATATATACATACATACATACATATATATATATATATATATATATAGAGAGAGAGAGAGAGAGAGAGAGAGAGAGAAATAATTAAATAACTGAAATATCAATTTTAGTTGAAGAGAAATTCCTCACATGTGCTTTAGATTACTTCGTGTCACCACACCTGAATCTTCATGTCCAGCAGGTTTTATGTGAGCCTTAAAGCAAAAAACAATTGTATGATTAGCGAAATAATCCAAAAAAAATCAACTGAATACTGTTAGGATTCAACTGCACAATATGGGATTTGAGTCCCATGCAAGTATGGATTCTAGTCTGGAGTTGACAAGGTTTTGGACTCTCCAACTACGACCGCTAGCATTTTTGCTAGTTTGTGGAATAGTTCTTCCAAAGTTCTTATCGTATATCGTCTTGGAAAAAGAATCATAAAGAAAAACAATTCCTACTTCAACTACAGTAGAACACAAGGACCATGAAGAAATATAATTAATCAGAGAACAAGAGGAAGTAACACTAAGTACATGCAGGCACATAGTAACGGTGCTTTGAAATACCTCTAGGGAAATATCATAGCTTTTGGACACTTCCTCCGTCAAATATGGAGGTGGAGGAGGATCCTGCATTTAATGGATAGATTAAATAGTATGTCATGGTTAATTTGAGCATCAGACATGAAAAACCAAATTACAAAGTCCTACAGCGTCGGTATTAAAAGAAAGAAACTGGATACCTGTTTTGGGGCTTGGGAAGCAAAAGGTTCTAATGCTTCCAAGGTCACAATCCAAGGAGATATTGTTGTACCTGTATAATTTTAGTTAGAACCATGAAGGAAGGTTAACTCAAAAATAACAGCTAAAAGGTGATAGTTACTATCTAGAGCAAATGGTATGTGGAATCATCCGCATTGAATGTACTGCACAAGTCCAAATGCCTAGCTTTTTTCAAATAGTAGGACTTAAAGGATATTAAGTAATTATTTGTAACATCTTACCAAAACTCTTTCCAAGAAAAGGACCAAGAGGAATATATTCATATGCCTGAATATCTCGAGCTGCCAAATATAAATCATTGAAGCACCAATTATTGGGCAGGGCAAGGTAACATAAAAAAAATATTGAATTGGAAAACTACCACTCCAGTCGTTCATTAGAACAAGTCCAAAGATGTGATCTTCAGCGTTGTTAATGTCCACTGGTTTTCCCAATTCATTTCCAGGTCCAACAATAGTAGCCTGCAAAAAATAAAAATTTTAATCTAAAATGAAACGAATGAAAAACAATGCAGTACCATGGTAATTTATTTAGAAAAACTATATACAAAGAAGAAAATGGCACTATGTTTTCATCTTGAGTTTTACAGTTTTAAAATAGAACTTTAAATATGCTTTTTAGTCAGTAAATAGCCACAGAAAATATGTGTAAACAACAAGCTAACCATTTCCAACTCAAAGTCTAGCTTTAATGAAGGTCCAAAGTAGGGTTTAGAGCCGCCAGATGGATGAGCTTGACCTCTGGAAAGCACAAAGCAGCATGACATAGTCAGATAGAATGCAGAGAAATTAAATATATAATGTCTACAAAAGGAGCTAGAGCCTGGTGCTGTCATAGAATATTTATGTTTTCATGAATACACAACACATGAAGATTGACAATAGAAACCATATCCCTTCCACAGTTGACTATATAGCTAGAGCCATAGGCATGTCTTACAAAGGTTCCTACCTTAAGCAATCAAACATCGATGCTATATTTATTCTTATGTTCACAACCATAAGACTTGCAAAAACCAAAAGATTCAAAAAGGCTGCTTAAGCAAGCACACAATCTGATGACCAGAAAAATTTGCAGCTAGTGTCAAAACTTATCACCTTGGTCGAACGATATCTGTTCCAGAAATAACAACAGAAGATGCCCGTCCATGGTACGCAATAGGCAGGCGATACCTGTGAAACATGTTTAACCTTTTATTTACAGGGAAAAAATTACTCAAGTTAATTTGTAAAGCCTTTTAAATCAACACACCAATTATCTAGAACAGGAGTCTGTGGTCCACGAAATATGAGCCCACAATTTTTAGTGTGATGCAGAGATGTAAAGAAATCAGTATAGTCCCCAACAACAACAGGGAGAAGCAACTCCACGCTACTCTGAAAATCCAGAAATTACAAGCATTAAAGAAGTGACAAAATCAAACACAACCATTTTAAAATAAATCAAGAATGCCAATGAACGTTACCAAAGGCACAAGTGCCTTCTGCCTCAATTCCGTGTTGTCCCTCAAGGTTGGCTCCGTTGCTGCATTAAAAAACAACCGAATTCGCATAAGAACCAACCTTTGCAGCTCATACAAACTTCGGCATGCATGTACACCTTAATAAGCAGTACAGTGTAAAGCAAAAAGAAGCAAAGAACAGTGAACAATTAGGCCTTGTTTGTTTACAGCTTTTAACAATGTTTTCTATAATTTGTTTGTCCCTTCAGGACATTTGAAAGTGTTCGTCTCGTGAACACATTTGTGTTTCCCAAAAATTTCTCCTTCGAGCACTTGAATAGAAACCATCTGAGCTAGAGAATGAGAAAATATCTCCCATGAATTCTGTTTTTCAGCTTTTAAAATCCTTGATTTGGAAACAGTTTTCAAAACAAAAGAGCAAAAATTTTCAAACAAGCCCTCAAACAATTAGACCGAAACAACTGAGGTTGCACATACCTGATAAAAGCTTTTGAAGAGTGGCACGAGCTTCCTTCCAGGCCGGCCTTCCAAGGGATACAAACTTATTTAGATTAGGCTGTCACACAAATAATCAGTTAAACGAGAGGTTATCATTTACCAAACAATTCTCATAAACCACACTCACGACACGATATCGTAAAACCTTATATTAAAATAAATAAATACAATGTTGCATGTTTCACAAAAAGATGTAAGAGAGAGAGAGTAAAAACTTTCATCCAAATATTAAGGTACATTATTTCCGTCCTTTCAGTTTCACCGGGAAACCAAAAGATTGTGACAAGTCCATAAACTACGACATCTTAGGCTAAAATTAAGCTACACTCTTCCTTCTTTTTGAAAACAAAACTTTGAAGTTACTCAGATTGGTTATTGCATCTTTAGCTAGCACAGTCAGAGCAACTCCAAAGCAATTGCACTACTGAAACAACAAACTTTTCTTTCTCATCTCGTGTTGTTGGAGATCCCAACTTGTACACGTCATCACTGCATGTTTGAACTAAAGTTCAGAGCAAACAAAAGATTCTTTCCTCTGGAAGCAACTTTTTCCTTTTTTTTTATCCGGTATACTATATTCATTAAACTGCATTAAAATTCACATATAAACACTTCCTAAACTTCAATCCAAACATGGCCTTAGTAGGTGGAACAAGTGAAAGGCAGATTGAAGTTGAGAAAGTTACCTGGAGGAAGCAATCGGAGTTTCGGAGGAAAGGACCGTCGAAGAGGCCGGCGGAAGCGATTTCAGAGAGGTCAAGGACGTAGTCGCCGATGGCGACGCCGGGGCGAGGAGACGAAGAGGGTTGGGGCTTGAAGACTCCGTACGGAAGGTTGTGTATTGGAAAGTGAGAATCTGGATGAACCTCAACGAAGGATTTTAGCAGAGCCATTGTAGGAAAATGGTGACGGTGCTATGAAACAGCACTGCTCAAACTTAAGTCAATATTTCCAACACTTCGAAAGAGACACTGAACCGTGAGCAAGAGCGTGTTTTGTTTTATAGATAGAGATGCCACAATAATAGTTATTAATTTACTGGGAACACCTACTTCCATTGCAATTTTATTTTATTATTTTTTTATGCGGAAGACATTCCGTCTAAATATACTAATAATAATATTTAGTATTCATAATGGGTTATTCAGTAATTTTATTGTTAAAATTTAGATTTAGTTGAATAGTTATTTAAGATAATTTTTGTCTTAGTTGTTTTAAATACTTAATTATTTGGTTTACTTAACTTTTTGACCTAATGGATTTGTGTATAGGACGATGATTTGGGGTGGTAGCTGGAATGAAGGGGTTAGATACGTGCATAGTCCTCCAACTACCTCCAAGTCCAAGCATCCGCACTTTGCATACATTAAATATATTTTTTATTTCTCTAAAACAAGAGTGTTTTAATCATGGTTAGGATTTTTTTTTTTAAGTTTGAACTCTTTTAAAATTAAAATTTATTGTGGTTTTATTTTGGTATTATGTGATTATTTTATGGTATTAAACGAAAATTCAAAACACTTTTCTAAACTGTGTTTACTAATGTTATATGATACAGTATTAACAGATCATGCTATTAAAAATAGATTTAAGATGTCTAAAATATATTTGAAAGGATAAAAACTAAAATAAGAAATTGTTTTATAGGAACTAAAATAAAAAAAGTATACTTTGTTAAAAAATTAAAGTAATACTTGTGAACATTAAAGAAATGAAAAAAATATATCAATCAAAATCAAAACTCATTTATGGAGCTAAAAACAGTTATAATTTTTGTCTTTGAGTTTTTTTGTTTATTTATTGATTTAACTACATATTAAATTACACTTTTAATACCTACGTTGATTGTATAGTCATTATCTGAAATTTAATCTCATTTTTTCTTTTTCTTTTTCCTTTTTCTTAAAGCTTAAAGCATATAAGAGTTTGCATTTCTTTTTATACCTCTCGCCTCTATTTTATTTTTTTAAAATCTAACTCTAACTTTTATTTCTTTCACCATCACTTGACACCCTCCGGTGGTATAAATGTAAGGAGAACTAAAATAAATTAATTTTATTTTGTTTTATGAATTTTCTGATCTTTCAAATTACTCCTTGTCACTCGATATATATATATTGAAACTAATTATAGAAAATTTTGTAAAACTGTTAATTCTACAGACAGACATTCAATCAACAAATTAGAACTTAAGAGTCAAGGTTTGTTTTATACAATTTGTCCACTCTGAAATTGGGAGAAGCAACCCAATGAATTTAAATTTTTTCCAGCTAACATAAACCCAAGACTTGAGAATTATGTATGTTTAATTCATCAAACCAATTTATAATCCCTCAGCAGATTGTGTGTGATAATTCACTTAATTGACTATGAATTCATGTGAAAATAAACTCAAAAACAATTAAGATAATTTATATATTAAATATTCGCTTAATAAATTATATTTCACTCAAGTAACTAGCTTGGTTATGATTTTTGTTTGTTTGAATTAATTACATGCAGTAAAGTAATTATAAATTATTGTAAATATAATAGTTACTGTGTAAAGATTAGGAATTACATTGAAATTGAATTTGTTGATATATATATATATATATATATATATATATATATATATATATATATATATATATATATATATATATATTTATATATATATAATTATATATATATTTTTATTT
>Ga0099824_1005435_pt1 | contig 17950 bp, 7 predicted proteins | sample SiratrowhiteBW_FD_76837 | JGI IMG/M metagenome (GOLD analysis project Ga0099824, IMG submission 76837) | Root nodule microbial communities of legume samples collected from California, USA - Siratro white BW | ecosystem: Host-associated > Plants > Roots > Nodule | place: USA: California... | reverse complement strand
AGGGAGCTTTATCTTTGACAACAATTTGGTGGTGGAGATTCGGCTCGATGTTGAGAAGAGTATCTTTCAGCTTGGTTCAGTGGTGAATAATGTGAGTGGCGAGAAGAGATTTAACGACAAAAGTGAATGGTGAGAAGAGACATTTTGGTTTCGACGAAGGTGTGTGGCGAGAAGTTGTTCTATAAACTAGACTTCAAGGTCAAATTTGATTTTCAAATATATTTTTGAATGCCAACAATGATTTTGGTGTATTTAGAAAAGTCATGTAAATAAATAATGAGTTTAATTAATGGTAATCTCGAGTTCAAATTTTTATATTTAAGTTGAAATCATCAGGCATAACACAACTTCAATTTAGCTAAAGTAGAACTAAAAGTCGTAAATAGGAGACATGAATTATGTGAATTAGAAAAAATTCATGTAGGGTAGCACAACTTTAGTGCAAATTCAACTTCAAAGGTACCCAACTATAACATTCACTCTCTAAAATTATAACCTTAAAGTTTAAGGTGCCCTTACACAACTTTTTTTTAATATTAACAACATTGAAGTCATGTCCCATGAACGACTTTTTATTTAACACCAGCTATATTGAAGTTGTGTCATGCTTTAACGACTTCATTTTAAACATAAAAAACTTAACTAGAGAACCTAACCTTAAGTTGTGTTTGTAGAACACAACTTTTCATTTCTATAATATCCAAATCAAATCTAGTTAGTAAATTTTCCCTCACCTTTCATATTTTTAATTTTAATACTTTTTTTAGTTTAAATAATGTATTGGAATCTTATATATATTATGCATAGTTTTTTTACTATCACTTTAACTTGAAAATGTTTTCCACATAAAATTCGGAGTAAATTGCACACCAAACTACATAAAGAATTTGAATATTTACACAAGTTATGAATGTGAAAATAGCTATGGAAACTTTTCAAGAATCTAATAGCTAATTTCTTATACATATACACCATCTTCAAATCTAAAGGCTCCATTCCTTTTTCTTCCCACGTCCATGCATTGGGCAATGTGCAACATACTGAGCTCTAACCATTAATGAAAACTTCCCATGGAGAGACTAGAAATCTTTGCTTCATCATCTTTCTTGGGGGTTGGAAGCAGAATAACTACCAGTATGGCACTGATGGCGGCTGCCACAGCACCCAGCACAAATGCCGGCAAGTTACCACCACCAAACCAAGCATCCCACGGTCCACTAATTTCTGGTACAATCATCTGTCCAAACCAAATATATAACTCTTAATTACAATGTGTTGGTCTAAGGAAGTTATCTATGTCCTATCATAAACTTATAATACACTTACGAAAAACTTTAATTAGATATCAATATATTAAGTAAATGGATTCTAACCTAAGGAACCACGATTGCAACATTGAGAAGACCCAAAGATAAGCCTGAAAGTTTTGACACAAATGAAAAGGTTACACATTTTACTTTGTGCTTAAACATTTAATCACTCCCTTTTCAAATGGTAACTAGGCATGTATTTTACCTTGCCCTGCTCCTGAGCTGCTGGAGTAGATAGATGCTAGAGCAAAGGGAACACTATACGTAACCTAATACACAGACAAGATAAACAATTATTCTAATTCATAGAAATTAAAATTACTTTTGTGATTCTTTTTGTTTTGAAAATCCTTCTAAAGTGTACCAAAGAAGTAGTGATGGAAGGAAACCCTAATACATTGTTGGATGAATGGTGAGAAAAGATAGAAAGCTTACCGCAAGAGGAATACCAAGGACAGAAAAGAATGCTAGGGCTCCAGATTTCACTTCCATGGTGGGGTTTCCGATGAGAGCAGGGTTAAGGGCTCGTTGTTGCTCAGCGACTTTTGTGATGAGCACGGTAAGTGTCATGCAAACTGCGAGAATAACATTAACAATTGCCCACAACCACTTCACTCCCCCAACCAAGCGACCCAACGGTTCTACACCTAAAGACATCACAGCCAACACCACTGAATTCAACATGAGCCCCAAAGAACCTACATGCACACTAGAATCATATGCCATCTACCCAACATCACCACCGTACACCTCACGGCCCATCCAGTCAGTGTCGAACAACACATAAGGGAACCATGCAATCCAGTTAATAGCAGTCACCAACATCAGCACCCACATTGGCCTCTTCAGTTCCTTGAATGCAACGCACAACTTTCCGCAGAAGCACGAAAAGTGCGTCTTCCCTGCCTCCTCAGCCTGCTTCTCATTATGTGCCGGTATAAACTGAGGGTCATTCACACAAGTGAGAACGATAATGCACAAAGCAAGAAGAAGAACGATGGAGAAGAAGAAGCAACTCTTTAAGTTTGCACAAAAGACATTGCATGCCTCGATTTATGTGAAAGGTAAGATCTTATGGAGACCGTCATAGGATCCTGCGGCATAGCCTAGGACATTGCCGACAGCCATGAAAAATGAGAAGAACGCGTTTGCAGTTCTTGTCTTTTTCTGGTCACCAGCAGCCAAATCACCAAGGAAGGCACAGCATGAACCTTGGAGCATATTGTTGGCAACATCTAAGATCCAGAAGCTGATGACGAAGATGGCAACGGCACGTGGACGGGTTTTCTGGGTGATGTCATCGCCAGCTAGTTGTCCTATATCGGCAGTGTAGCCAATTAGGATAATGGAAATGGCGACTGCGATTGTACCGGCAAGGATAAAGGGATGACCACGGCCGAAAGCAGACTGGCATCGGTCACTGCTATAGCCTACAATGGGTTGAACTAAAAGGCCAGAGATGGGGCCACAAAGCCATATGAAGGAGGCCTAGGCGTGAGGAACTCCTAGGGTTTGTACATATGGTGTTAGAAGGGAGAGTTGCAGGGTCGGCCCATCCAAATTGGATACCGACAGCGATGGATGACACTGCCACCATTTTTCGAAGAGGACTAGGTTCAAGTTTTGGTTGCTCTTCCATTATTACTATTGTTATTAGGGAGGCCTAGCAACGAAAGAGAGATGTTAAATGTGCTTTCTCACTATCCCTTCGTGTTGATCTCAAAAGGAGAAATTATGCATGTGTTCTTGTTTAGAAGTGACACATGGGAAGGTTTATATAGGTATCATATGCATAGCAATTTTATCTTATTTTGAGTAGTTTTCTTATTTTATCCACAATAGTATTTAAGGTTATAACAAACAATTTACAACAAACATCCAGAAAGGAAACAAAAACAAGTTAAAATATAGCCGAGGAAAAAAGATAAAACTAACCACATATAGTATGGAACACACTCACGTATGGATTGGATTAAAAAAAAGTAATTCTCCACATTCTATCAACACAATTAAATTACAAGTGTCTTCAATACAAGATATATAGAATAAATAATATATCTATTTATCTTATTTTTTATTAGGACAACATGATAATAAAAAATGTGGATACTAGTAAACATAAAAATTTTACCATAGATTATTAAAATATGATTGTGTAACAATATAAAGTTCAAAATAAAATATCCCGTAGCAAACTTAACTAATGTTATTAGTATTTTAAACATTATTACGGGTATGCAAGATTAGTTTTATTTCGTGTTTTGAAATTAGTAGAAAGAAGATAACATCTTTAATAAATGAAATGAAATATTCTAAAGAATGTAAGTTTATAAAATGTAGGCTAAGTTATGTAATTTACAGGAAACAATATTTCTTTTTTATAATTAAAATTTGAAATAAAATTGTACTTTTGAATATATAAACTTTTTATACAATATTTTCGTAAGAAATTAAATATATAATTGAAAAGGATTGATTAATCTATATTATGATGTAAGATTTTAAATGTCACATTATATATATATATATATATGTGTGTGGGGGGGGGTGGGGGCTCCAAGTCTTCCAAGGAATCAAATAGTAAATCTTAGCAATCAAGATTAAAAACTTATTTGCAGTAAAGAAAGTTAATAATAACAGTAAATTAAAGATGGGGCTTGAGGATTGTTATGCAGAAAAGTTCTTTCACAATAAATTCTTCCTTATTTTGTTAAGATTATCATCCATCATTTTTCTTCACAAATTTTAACTCAATCAAACAAGCATCAGTCAAATTCTACACAATCTTAACAGTAAAATAAGTGTCTACTGGTGTATTCAATATCTCACCTAAGCATACAAGAAATTGATTATGACTAAGCAAATTAACAAAGAACTCTAACTAAGGAAAAATAATTGAATTCTCAACAAGCGAGTTCAAAAACAAATATCTTTCCAAAAACATAGATTTCAAAAAGACCAACAATATAGCACAACTGTTAGAAAAAATGTAAAGAACAAAACTTTATTAAACAAAAACTTCAGAATTCATTGTGAAATCACAAGAGAATCAACCCAAAGAAGTTTAGTCTTCCATGATGAAATGCAAGAATTACAAAAGAAAATAAAACTATAGTTTATGATATGTAGCAGTGTCATGGTCATTCCTTTTCCAGCCTCTATTTATCATCTCCTTTTCTTCATGAAATTAACTCATATTTAATTCTCATATATTATCCTTGCAATTATAAAATGTTTCATTATGTGCCAAAGATTAATTTTGTAAATATCTTATGTCTAGTAAAGTTGTAGATTTTCATTATCCCAATTTCTTTCAGATATTTGTTTTCAAATTCTATTCCAAACACGTCATTAATTTTCAAATAGTCCAACTCATAATTGAATTTGGTGCAAAAGATATTGCAAAATATTTAAAAGAGATTTACTCTAAATGAAGTAAAAATTGCAAGGGATCATCTTCGTAGAAAATCTGAAGAATATCTTTGCAAAAGATTTTATCAGAGTTGGAACCCATAGAATCTCTACAAATAATTAGAAATAAGAAAAGTAAGGAAATATGCTTTCCAAGTTTAACCAATAATCTCAATTAACGTCCAATTAATCCTAATTTGGTAAATCTTATTTAAAATAATGGATTTATTCTCAATTACCGTATAAGAAAGTCAAGGTTAAACACTTTAAGTATGAATAAAAATATTCTGACTACTAGGTTCTTAGAAGGTTTATGGAAAAATTAGAAGACAAGGTGTGGCAAACTATTGGAATGAAAGTTAGTGAATCTTGGTTGCCTTTCTTGATTTTTTGGTGATCTAGGTTTAGGAGTTTGTTGCAGATTGACTTAGGAAGGTTTAAAACTAGGTTTGGTGAATTTTAGAGGTCATTTGGGTGGTGAAATATGGATAGTCACCATTTTCAAAAGCTCCGGAAGGCAAGAGAAGAAGAGGTTACTTAAGAAAATTCAACTAAGCAAGAAACACTCTTATAAAAGAAACTCGAATATACAATAGCATTCTCAAAGGTGATTTGGGTATAACATGTGGTGATCATCTTTTATACCTTAATGAGCCTCATCTTATATACTTCAAATGAAAATATGGGACTCCGCTTTACATATATGCACCTAGGGTTATCTACTATTATCTAGGTTAACCTTATTTTAAAAAACTAAACCAGTTATTCTCAATTATGCCTCGTTATGAAATATTTTTGTATTCTTTATCTGGTTTCTTAGATATTTTTTTCTCCAAACTTTTCTTTATTTGAAGACTTCACTTTAAAGATCTTATTATCAGCGTTCACTTTGTCTCGTGATACCCAACACCATGGACAATAAGTGGGACATGTTTGTACTATTGTGTACTTCCTACTCATTGAATAGCCTAAATATGCTCCAAACATGTAGACAAAAAAACATATATTTAGGTTTAAAATTTTTAGAAATTATCTCTTCGTCTCTTTTCTTTTAATTTAAGAAATTTCCTTTTTGTTTTCTCCTTTCATTTGTGTTTTGTGTTCTTTATCAATAGAGAACTATTTCTTCAGGACCAATCCATGGAATCAATATCAATTGTGTAAAGCTCCAAGTTTTTCCTTGTCTTCTCTAAATTCGGTTTTGCATTTTGTTATTATAATTTCTGTTTCTAATTTTATAAATCAAATTATGAATCAATTGAATCTTAATTCGATAATTAGATACATGTTAAATTAAATGATACTTTGATTTGATTTATATAACTAGTTTAACAGATTAATTAAACCGGTTAATTGTTTAAGCTTGAATATAAACTTTTACGGTATGTTTGGTACTCAAGACACGGATTTGTGAGGAGCACTGAAATACAACGAAAGTTGCAAATTCGATAAATAAAATAATAATAAAAATATAATCAACTTAACTGTTTCATTTCCTCCCACTTCAAGAAAGAACTTTTTTTTTAATAAATTAAATATATAAAAATATAATAAAATTTTATCGTTTTTATTTCAAATCTGCTGTGTCTTGCGAATAAACATCATACGGAAAGTTAGTTCTCAATTTTTGTTTTTTAATAATATTTTATTTATTAAAAACTACCTTTTTTAGTAATATTCAACTTTCCACAAACGAGTCTAAAAGATATTATCAGGGTTTGATTTACGACAATATTTATAAAAAAAAATACACAATGTGACCATTTCATGTATAGGAGGGTTTGGACATGTTACTCTAAATAATTGTTAATATACTTTTAAAATAATTATTATAAAATTTATCAAATTTATTATATGATTTGTGATGATCATGAGAACAATATATACAAATGTAAAATATACAGATAACATATAAAATGTTTATTTTAAAAATTTATCATGATATTTAAAATTTTATTTCTTAATGTAAAGATATTATGGAATATAATATAAGCTTGTCATTCCTCATTTTAATAGAACTGGATCAAAAATTATGAACTATATAAAGAGAATGTTCTGACAGGAAAATCTTATAAAAACACTTGAATATTTGAACAATCCCGTATTAAGATTTCAAAAAAATATATATTAATTTTTATTTCCTTATGATAAAGTTCGGAAAAGCATCTAAAATGTGCTGATCAAATATAAGATATAAATTATTCTGTTAAATATGCTTAGCTAAATAAGATATTAAAGATGTTTATCTGTTGAAATGCTTTTTTAAATGCGTTGTAAGTATAATAGTAAAGATCAAATTTAGTTATTTAAAAAAATCTTACTTACCAGTACCTTTAAAACACTAACTAAGGAATCAATCAAAAAATAAAATTATCATTCAAGTTGCACTAGAAATCATAGACGAAATGATATTACATTTTTAATTGTGATTCCTTAACCTAGTGTGTTCGGACAATGATTATCATTCAATTAATTGTCTTTAACCAAGATATAGAGAGAATCTCTTTGGCTTTGGTATGTTTAGATAAAAGTGTGGTTGATGTTCCGTCACAATTCTCTAATGGGTGATTGTCTTTTTTATAGTGATGATGTGTGGTCTTTTAGTAAGGTGGTTAATTTTCATTTTAGGTAACGGTGTGATTATGATTTTTTCTTGCCTGCTCACCTTTTCGTCTAAACTGTCATCCCTTCTCGCTGACATTTTTTTTCCTCCAAACCCGTCTTCAAGATGAAAAATTTTAAATCTTGGTTTTTTTTTTACGATTTCAAGGTCACAACAAACTTCTCATATCTTCTTCTTTTGACGACAATGTTTCGATCCAAGCTTTCTCCGTTTCAATGAATAACTTCGACTTTTATTCTACTCATTCAATCACTTAATTTTTCACTCCTACACAAAGCTCACTCATTTTTTCCTTCAAAATTCATTTGAAACAAAATACAATGATACAAGTTTGTCATTTGCCATCAAAGTCTATCATAAAATTTAGGGGCATTATCTAGCAGTAAGAACTACAAAAGAAAAACAAATTCATTCTATATACATTCGATAGGAACTTCTCTTAACTTTCATTCTATATACATTCGATAGGAACTTCTCTTGACGAAATAATACATAAATCTAGTCGCCACCGGAGCCACCATTCTATATACATTCGATAGGAACTTCTCTTGACGAAATAATACATAAATCTAGTCGCCACCGGAGCCACAAAGGACTATCAAAGATTATTCTTTTCTGTTGATAAGCTCCAATTGCATCATAAGAATTAAAAAAAGAAAGGTTTTTTTTCGTATACTTATAGTTATTATTTGAAATTATTTCATTTTTCAAATTTTTACAATTTCGTGAATTATACCTATTTGAAGAAATACCTCGTCAATTCTCACGGTTAATATGTAAAGTCTAATAAGCATATCTTGAATTAGTACAGTAATTGAATCCACAATAACTGGAGATAAGAGGTTCAAATGAGAAAAAATAAGTAAGCGAGCTTCTTCTTGAGGCACATGACGAGCCATTTGATCGCCATCAAAGTCTGCGTGGTGAAAGGATAGTATTATTTGAAAGGAAGTATCTTTTTCCAAGTGAAAAATGTGATTGTCGAAATTCTTATGCACATTCTCAAATTCCAAAGCAAAATGACGTGTTGAGCTTCCCCAACTCGAATCCAAACATCCACTTAATGCATCAACCAAATTGACATCACAGTAAAAACAATAGTTTTTTATTTTTTTTCCTTTAATAATGATTAAAACTAAACTTCTAATTAACTGGAATTATCTAGCACAAGTACCATGGATCTCAAGGAACAAAACTATCACAAAATACACAATGCTGTTTCAAATAAAAAACTAGACGGCAACAAAGACAACAGTGAATAACAAATGTAATAATAGAACAACTAAGCACACAATATAAAGTGACTCACAAAATGGCTTGAAACATTTAATATAAAGTTTTGGAAAATATTTGATTTTCTAAGAAAGTAATTAACATCCGACTTGAAGGAATGGTCTCTAACTTTAAACAATAACTTATAGCTATTACAAGCTACCTTCAACAAATTCAATGAGGCTTGCAAGTTTGAAAATGTTTAACATCCTTCAGATTAGAACTAAAAGCTAAATATTTCCCAATGACAGATATTTTACCTACTCATGACAGATAAACCTGGTGGCACAATAGCCACTAATGATAAAATTTATAAAAGCCAGATTCAATGCTCAGAAAGGCTTTGTTGATTGAATAGTTCCAGCATCTTCAAGTCCAGTTCCTAAATTCCTTATATCATCCAATTTGTTTCCAGATTCCAGCTCTGCTGCTTTGGATGCCTGGTTCTCCGTATTGTTATGTTGCAAAACCTTGTTAAATTATAGTGCATTAATACATGTCACAATTTAGGTCCATGGCAACTAAAGGGTAACAAAGTGCCGGTTTCTTCCATCACCCCTAGTTCCCACTTACAAGCCTAACAAATATAAATAGATTAAATCCTTTGTTTTACCTGCAAAAGCTCAGTCACTCTGCCAGTTTCGGTATAGTCCAAAGGTTTGGGAGCAGATGTTGAGCTTTCCTGAGGACAAGACTGTACAGCTTGCAGTGGCTTAATCAAGATGGGTTGATCTATGTCATTAACTTTATCTTCATGAGCGTCACTTGGAACCTTCTCTACCGTATTACCACCTGACTTGCAGTTATCGGTGTCGGTATCCATGGCATCCGATGTATCCTGGATCCTCTTAACAACTTCAGTAACCAGATGCTCAAAGGGCATGACAGGCATTCTCATAGATTTGGCTTCATCTTCATTCACCACCACATTAGATGAAGATTGATTATGTGGTGGAGCACCTTCACTTTGCATGCTGGTTGGCAACAAATTCTGGCTAGTTTGAGTGTGAGATACAAGTGAAGGGTTTCCATCTACAGGAATTTCTTTGGCAGATATCACTCCACTTCCTAGAGAAACTTGGGTCTTGACTTGTGATGGTTGATTAGAAACTGGCACCCCATTTGCAAAATTATTAGGTTGGAGCAATACAGGCACCACATTACCTCTGGGTAGTTGATGAGTGATTTGGCCAGGCACAGAAGGCATATTCTTTCCAGAAGAGGCAACCATGTTACTAGAACTAACAGCTCCTCTAGGTATCTGAGGGACAGATGGTGAGCCATTCACTGGGAGAGTTTCAACTCTATGAACATTCACTGACTGTTCATTCCTTTCCTTCGGGAGAGGAGTTTGAAACTGAGTAGCTCTTGAAGGGAAAGGAACCTCAGTTCTTTGGATCATTGGAACACTAGGAGCAACATCATTTTCAGGTGAGAGAGGAACGTATCGTCCAGGCTTGAAGACCAACCCCCTCAAAGTAGTATCAGAATCACCAACTCTAACACTGAGCAAATATCCAGCATCAAATACAGCCTCAATTACACCAGAAACAAGTTGGCCCACCATCGCATTATTTGAATGAATCTCTTGACCCCTTTGAAGCTGCTGACTTCCATTAACTGCTTCAAATCCAGGAGGCAAAGGAGTTTGTTCAGCGCGAACAGGATTCTGCCTTTTATTTTGACTAAGTAGGATATATGAACTCTCCTCTGAATCTGGCTTTGGGTACTTCCGTGGACGACCACGCTTGCGCTTCAAAGGCACATCTCCTGAACCATCTGGAGTGTTATTTTGGTTTTGTTGGTCCATCTTTGGTAATTTCTGTTACTCCAGTGTCTACATAAAGCTAAAAAGAAAATTTGTATAAGCTACCAAAACAAAAGCAGAACACTTGCAGCATAGTTAATCTCAGAATGATAGGATTGAAATTTTCTCAATAACTAAGAAATTTTGATGCCTGCTTCTTGATGGTGATTAACCTGCCTCCTCAAAACACTTGCATCATAAAACTATTATGACCCATGAAGCCCGAACACAAGCATGAATACCAGATATGACATCAAAATAGAGATTTTCATTCAAATTGCTTTTAAATTTCTATTTTGTGCCAAGCAGCATGGCCCAAGACCATTTCTCTTTTATATTTTTAATTTTCTCTCATTTCCTCCATGGGCACACCATGGCCACCACTAACTAGGTCACACGTATGGTGGCCAACATTTGAAATCCACCACACCATCCTAATTTCATGGTGGTCAATTTTAGTCAACTACCATGGCAGTTCCATCTGATAACACTAGATATACCTTATAACTTTATTTGAAGACTTATGGTCAAGTTGTTTTTTCTATTTCTAGTTTCAAATTATTACACTGAAAACACTATATATTTAAGTTATCTTTTCATTGTCTCTAGATCTTATGATTTAATAGACATTATGATTCCCACTTAAATAATTAGCTTGGAGATTCATGACTTGAATCTCAATTTGATAACCTTGGTTGGTCCAACTACCTTAATCAATATTAGACAATCTTTTCCTTTGCAGGTATCTCAATCTATTCATATATAATTATTTCTTTTCTTGTCCGTGCTGTGGTGCAACACATTCATCTTAGCATACTATTTCTTTTAATCCCACTCTTTTATGCTATTATCCCTCTCAAACCCCATATCGACAACTATGATTCCAACATTAAATTTTACTTGGAATTAAGTGGACATTTTATTTGTATTTATTTAAGGGAAGATATCATATTCCTAGTCCATAATATATGATGATGATATGTACTCTAACCACCTGACTTTAGCAGCAAGCTACACCTAAATTTCAGAAAATTCACTCCTAGTATAAAGTTTAAAAAAATAATTCATGGTTTACAAAAGAAAATGAAACCCTTGAATAAGAAATATAAGATGGTGCATCAAACTAGTTCCTTCTTCAAAAGATATTTTGTGCAGTTGCTAAACAGTGAGTGGGAAAAGAAACGGAGGAGAAGCAGGGATGGGGAAAACAACACACACTAGGCTTACAGGGAGCCATCACATACTGGCCAAAAAACAAAGGTGTTGGTTGGTTCACACACAGGAGGCAGAGGGTTGGTTGTACAATGCAAAAGGATTTTGTCTATTCATTTCATATATATAACAAAACTGAATACTTCAAAATTCCTTCCTAAAATACAACTCACCAATGTTAAAATATTTCATTTCTTCAATCCCAAATTAACAAATACTCGTTACTCTCAATTACCTCACCCAAATAGGCCATAGAAGTATGGCCACAGTTTCTAAAGAGTGATAGTGGAAATTATTCTATAATGCATAAAATTCAAAAACCTTGAAAGATAGTAGGTTATGCAGTTACTTTGTAAATAAAACATTGCATTAAGGAAAATGCTTGACTTTTGCATAATAGCACAGTATTGATTAAGATACATGAAAGTGGCAGTTGTTTATGCATACCAAGAGATCACAGAAATATGAAAGTAAATCAAACTATTTTCAAAGAAGGAACAGGGGAGAATTAAAAATAATCTATACACCGATATTGAACTATAATAGGTAAAAAAACTGTTTTATATCCATTTTAGATGGTCAAGAATAATAGAAAAATTCCTGACGAAATTTTACTTATTTGGATCGAAATTTGAAAATAAACATCATAGCTAAAAGTTAGTCGTGATGCCACACATGTAAAGAGAAATTTTTCCCAGCTATTTATTATCTCATTATCTGCCTCATGAGATGTCAATGACAGCAAAATTTAAAGGAAACTTAGCAGGAACTTAATGATTAAAACTGATTTTTAAATCATAATATTGTAGCTGAAATTTCTAATACATAATGATTGTGCTACAGCAAAGGATGGTAATACTATTGATCCTTTTTCCCAGTAAACCCAATGACAGAATGTGCAAAAACATATTCTGGCTACAAATTTTAGATACCTATACAGATCCAGTGAAAATTTTGAACTCACGGTGTTTAGGTGCAATAAGCTAAAATTGTCAAACTGATATTTTAATTTTTTTTACTTTTCATTCTAACCAAATAATTAAAAAGAAATCATTTCCTCTCATTCCTTCCTAATTCCATCAATCCAAACAACTTTAAAATTCCACTTTAATTCATCTCAATTTCGATCCTCTTTATTTCATTCCATTCTATATTTTTTTCCTCCCCATTTCAATGAGCATCTGAACAAAGTGAAAAGAAGCTCCATAGACGTACATAATAATATACTTAACCGAAAGCAGGTAGAATCCATATTGCAATTGTGAGTATGTTTCTGAACAAAGTTTTAGCACAGACAGCTAAAATACGACAAAAAGACTAGAGATCAGAGATTCCTATGGTTGTTAATTTTTTTTAGAATGGATAATACTGTTAAAGTTCTAAAATTCAATTGTCATTCATATAGAAGAGCTCCTCTCCAAGTCCACCCAAAACATAACAAAAAGACAAGCTTCAACCAATAGAATAGTAAACACTAAACAGGCTATTCTTACAAGAGCAAGCTTGACATTGGGGATACAACATAGCCCAAATCAAAATCAACTCAGTAAGATAGCATGAAACATTAAAAGAGAAAAGTTAAGGTATTAAATTATAAGTAATTCAAGCAAAAGAAAATATGGATTACATGAATCAACAACACCAAAGCTACAAAAAGCACACAAATGGTCATTCATTAGAAAAATAAATCAAATTGCAAGGGAAAAAAGTTTCTGGCATCACCCTCTTTCAGTAACCTTGGCAGCAAAAACGAACACATGCAGGAAAAAAAATCCTTATAACCATGAAGCACAAGCCAATTAACTCTAAAACATACAGATGAAAAAATAAAATATATAAAAATAATATTGGATATTCAAAAAAATAACAAATTTTTCGTTTTCCATTTCGTCTTTTCCTTCCGGAAACCAATCAAAACTTCAGCTCAGGAAAAAACAAAAAAACAAAAATTTGATCCAAAAACAAAAAAAATAAAACAAATCCCATTACCTTTACACGGTTATACCACAATACAAGGGTTTAACCTCTCCCCGAGGAAACAAAATCAATTTTTTTTCATCCCCCATTTCATATTTTTCTTCAATTTCCAAAATCAAAAGTAAAGAACCCACCCCAGAAAAATCCCTCACGTGGTTTCGATCCAAAGCACACAAAAAGTAAAAACCAACATGCAAGAGCTAAATTGGTGAAATATTGAGACAGAAAGGGAAAGGAAGAGAGATTACCGTGTTGGGAACAAGAAGATGGCGTTCAGATTCAGATTCAGAAAGTTGAGATTCAAAATTGTGCAATTGTGCACGAGGTGCACGAAGAAGAAGAAGGAGAGAGTGGAAGCTATTTAGACGGAGAGAGCGAGGTGGGTGCAGTGTAAGAGAGTGCACAGTCACACACGAACGCAAGCGCACGGGTGCTAGAGTATCAGGCTGTTATAGAATGCATCATCACGGTACATTGACGGTCTGACACGTGTAAAATCAATTTAGGTTCAGTCTTCTTTAATGTCAACGTGTAATAGATGGCGCAATGCGGTGCTGGCTTTCCTCCTCTGGTGTCACAGCCGGGTGATGAGTTTGACTCTATATAAAAAAAATGAAAAACATGGGAAAAACAAAAAATAAAATGTATGTTTCTTTTTTCTATTATTAAACCAAATTTCTTAGAATTTTTATTAAATAATAAATGAGATTCTTTGAATAATAAGTAAGTTATCAGTTAATAAAATTTTACCAAATAAAAAATAAGTAATTAATGATTTTTTTAAAATTATCAATTCAAGAAGGAATAAAAATAAAATTTTCCTTATGCAAAATCAAAATAAAAATATACACTAAAAATATATAATTGGAGTTGAGGAGGCATCTAAGGAAGAATAAAATATCGAAAATTTGTAACAGAAAAAGTATATAAATACTTATTCAAATTTATGGATTTGTTCACATTGAATTTAGGTCCAATTTCAGATTATTCATTTAATTAGTTGTGATAAAAAAATAAATTACTTAATGAAAAAAATTATTTTTTGAGTTATATACAAGTTTAAATTTAACTGAAAAACTTGTTTATGTAACAATATTAATATTTTAAGATGGCATGCTTATTAATATATCTAAAAATTTATATCAAAAATTTTTTGTTTTCGTTTGTTTATCTTAGAAATAAAAAAAATAGATAAAGAAATAAGAAACAAAAATTGCAGAAAAATATATTATTTGAACAGATAAAAATTAATAATTTTTTATTGAGTTGAATGAAACAGTAGATTATAAAAACTAAATGCATAATATTCATTCTAATTAAAAAATTAATGTAACTGAAAACCTTATTTTTTATTATATTAAATTTTTAACATAATTTTTTTATTTTAAAAACTAAACTTGGATTCTTGCATTTTATGAATAGAGAACAAGTTATTTGAAACTTGAAAGAATAATTTAGAAAAAATAAAATAATTGATTCAACAGTTTCACACTTTTAACTTACTGATGTAAGCTGGAATCAAATGAAGTAATGGTTACAATTATTTATATGGAATTATAGTTTATTTTCCAAAACAATCAGATTAATATTATTCCTTAAAAAATATTAAGATTAGGAATATGCAAAGTAAAGATTAACTTCACCTAATCAGATTTTCTTTTTAGTGACTAGTTTATTTGAATTTATTAGAAATATATTTTTGTATCTCTTGTAACATGCTTGTACCAAATTAGGTTAATGTTCACAAATTAAAAGAAATATATCATCTGATACATTCTGGTTTCTGATTTGACAAACATTTTAATTTTAAAAATTTTAAAAGAAATATCCTTTTGGTATAGTTAAGCTATTTTAGAATTATGTTTTTATACGTTACAATTTCTTATAAATATGTTTTTAGAATAACAACATTATTATGGTTATATCATTTTCTGATTGGTACATTAATTTGACTGTTATAAATTATAAACAAATTATATGGACCCCTTCATAGTCACTCATATTACTTCTAATACCTTTGTTGTATTTTAAAATTATTTTGACTCCTTTTATAATAATGTTGTTAAGGTGCACAGAGAATTTAACAATTCATAGAAACTTAAATATATTTGATTTATTGTTATTTTAAATTTTTTATTTTAAATTTTTTTATAAGATAATTTAAATTTATGGAATTTTATTGTTTTATTTGAAAATGATATTCTAAATAGCATATAAAAACACTGTAACATTGATTGACTTGTATTAAAAATAATTGTTATAGAATTTAATTAAAATAATTTGTCTTATATTTGTTAAAAAATAATTTTACTGATATAATTGAGAAAATAATGACAAATATTAACTGAGAAATATTGACAAATGAATAATTTCAATAATGTTTATCCAAAAATAATTAATACAATTAAAAACACTAGCTTCATCGTTAAAAAAAAATACTAACTTTATCGTTTAAGAATTAGTTTTATTAGTACCAATAAAGATTAATGCTAATATCAACTAAAAATTAGTCTTTCTAATTTTAGTTAAGAAAATTTTGATTAATATTGAACAATAAATATCCTGACCTGAGGGTTGATCAACCTTAGTTGCAAAACATATTGATTGAGATTAATTGATGATAATCTTAATTAATATTAATAAAAAATCTGTTCAAAATTGTTAAAAAATTTGTTCAAAATTGCTAAAAAAATTCTTATTAATGAAAATATCCACAGTGGACTTTAACTTTAACGTCTCAATCAAATTTGAGTGGAGAAAATAATATAAAGAAATAAAATATAAATTTAAAAGAAAGAAAAATTTAAAGAATTTTAAGTTTTTATGTTTGTGTGGAACTAAAATTTTCTAATTTTAAGTATTTAAATATTTTTATAAATTCTTAAAATTTCAATTTTTTAAAATATTATATTCATATATATTTTTTCAAATTCTTTGTAAAACTAAATTACTCTAATATCATTCAAACATGTACTAAAGAAAGATTTATACCATTCACTCATTCATAAATATGATTACGTCCAATTTTCTTAAACAAAAAATAAAAATAAAGAAAGAGTTTTATCACCACTCCAAAAAAATATTATTTATCTCTCTATTATCTATCTCTCCATTTAAAGACTTTTAGTTTTTTTACAAGCAAGTATTCTAGACTTTTTAAAAACAAATATTCTAACCTCTTCAGGTAAGTTTTAATGTCTCTTCATAAATAAATATTATAAACCTCTTCAAGTATCTTAGCCTTAATCTTAATATTCCCTGTGATCAATACCTCTTAGAATAAGAAAAAAAAAACACTAGAGAACAATCAAAGCTCAGAGGATATTCTTCACAACATGAAGGATGTCCAATGGTTTGTGACACAATACTGACATGGTCACATATACCATGCAGACATGTGTATAGAATACGGAGACATGGATCTATATATTACATCACTATGAATTATATATTGACAATCAAGATCTATGTATTAAAAAAATAATCTACAAACAAGGTTAGCCAACTATAATAAAAGATGAATCTAATTTATTTATCTAAAATCTAAAAAGGGAAATAAATATATAATCTAAATATTCTTCATTGTATGTATGATTTGTTTCTTATCTCTATTATAAGTTTACGAGTTTTTAAAAAATTATTGTATTGGTCTCTTTTAAAATTATGTTAGAATCATGTTAGAATTCTTAGATACCTAAAAAAATGTCTCTTGGATTAGACACTCTACCAACACATGTCATTCCCATGTTAGTGTTCGATAGGACGCTACCTAAAAAGAAGTGTTTAAGCTTCATAGTGTAGTACTATATGAGTTAATTATTCACAAAAATGACTCCAAACTTGAAAAAATCCTAGTGCTCCTTAAATATTCTAACTCCTCTATCACTATATGCTTAAACACAAAGTATTGTCATTGCATTTCAAAAATACAACAAGGATAACAAGGGTAAGTTAGTAAAACTAATTCTTTAGCTTGTAATAATATAATTCATTATAACAATCATGTTTATACATCAAATACAACCGCAACTTATTAAATTCATCAATTCAATATGTGACGCCCTGCACCTCCAGACTCTCTCCCACGTGTCTCTCTCTCACTTTCTCAAAAATCTCTCTCCCCCTTCTCTCTAGTTTTTCTCCATCCATACATCATCTGTTTTAAAATCTAAATATACCCTACAGTAGCTAAGGAGTTAAGGATCATTTCTAACTGATCAGAATCTCAAACAGAGTAAGTTCGTATTTGCTCTATAGATCCCTTAATCTCTGGTTTTCCTTAGGTTTTTTGTCATCAATCTTAGTAGAGACAGTTGAGAAAAGTATTTCTCTCAACTT
>Ga0099824_1005433_pt1 | contig 17951 bp, 4 predicted proteins | sample SiratrowhiteBW_FD_76837 | JGI IMG/M metagenome (GOLD analysis project Ga0099824, IMG submission 76837) | Root nodule microbial communities of legume samples collected from California, USA - Siratro white BW | ecosystem: Host-associated > Plants > Roots > Nodule | place: USA: California... | reverse complement strand
TGGCAAAGTCCACTATGCTGTTGTACTCTTTATTGCGTGAAAAAGAATACGAATCCAAGAAAGAAGCAAAAATTTAAAGCGGGAGATCATAGAGATCAGCTCACCACTATCAACCACTTCCTTGGCAATTGGTAAAGTGATATAGTATTAAAAAAGCCAAATAATTCTTATTTCCTTAGCCTTCATTTTGTGTCCAAAAACATAGTCGTACATACAGTAGATCTTTTAATTGCTAAATACAGTCTCACCCCTCCTTATATAAAACAACCTTTTTGCACCTACATTGGTGCACCTGATTTTACTTATATAACGTACATTTCTTCGTGAAAAAACCTCTTAACGACAAACACCAGACAAACCAAACCAAAACAAACGTGTCTCTCTACTGTTCGATACAAAGTTGTGTGCCAAAATTTAATATCAAAGTACCTGTTTAAATTTGTACTTATTTTTCTTATTACAGACAATTAATACATTAGTTGTGCATTTTATTAAATAATATTCACCATGACCTAATGCTGCACTCCGGATGATTCATTAAAATAACATAAAACTCCGCAAAAGGAACCAATATACACTGGTGAAGATGAATGCCCATGATATTTCTAGGGATCATTGTTTTTACAGTTTTAGTTTGATTATAAATTGCTTACTAAAAACACGTACATTCCAATGAAGTAGGACTGAAAAAATAAAATATCTAAACCAAGACTGAGATAAGTAAATGATGAGCTACATCAGCAACCAAAACTGGAAAATAAACCTTTAGGTTAAGTTCGTATGAGGTGATTGTAATGTAATTACACTACTTCAGGTCAAATATGCATTATACTTGTATATAGATGTGATTGCATCTATTGCTACCAAGAATTTAATTCCACATGCTAGCTGGCATAACATGTATTTATTTACATTAAGGATAGGACTCCAGCATAAAGTTCATAAAAGAAGTATAATTGGTACAAGAAAGGTGAAACCCCACTGTACAAAGAAGAGAGATTGTACATTTTTTTTTTTTTCACAAGCATACAAGTTCTGTACTCCAATTATTAAATCAAATAGTGAATTGTTTTGAGATTATTTTGAAAAAAACAAAATGCTTACATGACAACATTAATAAAGTCTACTGTATTTATTCAGTTTATTATTTTTTTTCTCTCTCATTTTCTAACAGTACCCTCCTAAATAAACATATGTGAGAGTAACATACTTTTAACATACTTCTTAAAAATAACAAGCATGATAAAAACTTGACAGACATATAACCTTAGTTTATACAGTAATTTTTTGCGTACATAAACACAGAATACATATATGCAAATAATTTCACAACGCTAATTTCATAGATAAAAACAAACAGTTCTGACAAATCCCGAGAACCTTGAGCAACCAAACATGAAACTAAAACCTCTTTTAAGTACAAGAGAGAATATTAGCATTAAGGCTTAGATTTTGAACAATTAATATAAACTCCAAAACTTCATAGGCAAAGAAAGACTAACCACTAGGACCAATGAAGTGTCAAGTCCCCCAGACATTAAACTTATAAAACCATATGTAGTCAAATCCAAACAGAAAAGCTTTTCAGAAAACCAGAGACAAACTAAAAGAATCAGGAAGATCAGAAATATGTCAGATTCCAACACCTTCATGCATTATTTGTCATAGGTGGCCTTCTATAACAGATTTCTCTATATTGTCCACATTAATGATGCATTCATTCAAAATTAATTATATTTTTCATGCCTCCTATATTACAGATAAAACTTTATATTTGCTAATATTTTAAAATCTCTAGAAAACTCCATAATAAAGGTTGAAAATGAAAAAGTGAATATTGCAGTAAGGAATATTTATATAGAGAAAAGAGAGTGAATTGCAATAGATCATTGTCTGTATTAGAAATACAAATATGTTTCGGAATAGGAAATGAAGCCTACATAACTCAAAATCACGTTATATGGAATGTGAAATATTTTCATCAAATGGATGCAAGAAATTCTGTTGAAAAAAAAATTAATTATTAGAATAAAAATTTGCTTTAATGACTTTCCACGTATAACTTGCAATGGAAAGAAATGCTGTTTAAAAACATGAAATAAAATGCATAATAAAGAAATGCAAGTTAGTATTTTCTCTATCCTCAAGCTTTTCTGCCTTATCTGTCTTATGTCAAACAGTGAAATAATGCATAATAGGTAGTTATTATGTCCAATAAAAGTAACAAACAACATATAAAATAAGAATATATTGCTTGGCTCACAACATTATAAAAAGTTGACTATCCATAATAGATAGTTATTATCTACAGGTTATTTGATTGTCTATAACATGTAGTAGAGGTAATTATAACACATTAGCGGACATCTCATGGAAAAAACTGAATTACATGACACTGATCAGAGAGTACAGGGGTTGCAGTCATGAGATGGAGAAAATATGTAGCATCACAAGTTTTCGAATCATGCTGACATATTAACCTTTCCCTTTTGTTTTACATATTTGAGTGTTTTTGGATCAAGGAACAATTTGTTTTATACCATAAGCTATACTCATTAGACATAAAATGGAGTGTTCGCCTATATACGTATAGTTTGCTGCATGTGCATTAAATATGAGCATATTGATTAGCAATATTTCCTCTTTAGTAATGAACGTCACATCTGTGAAATATTAGAATTACAGCATCGCATGGGAAATAGGGAGAGAAATCTTTTACCTTTTAAATTTGAATGCTCGTGCATGGTTGAAACCCCATACCGAAAAATGAAAAATTAATTTTAAAAGAAAAAATAGAAAAGAGTGGAAATCATCTTGAGAATTAGTCCAAAATGAAGATCAAAATTGTGGTTCTAGTTCAATTTCAAACCGGCGAGTATACGGATAAACAGGGAAAAGCAGCTTCGTAGTTGAGAACAAACCAGACAGCCTGATATAATTCAACAAACTAAGGCAAAAATCAACCCCTAAAACCATCATAAAAAAAACAGAAGCCGCGGAACAACCCAATATTAGAACTAGGTGTCCATTAATATCGTACAGAGAAAGAAACAAATAAAATAACAGTAGCTAACTAATTGTATATTCTTAATTACCAAGAATGATACATTTTCAGACTAATTAAGCATTGATAATTTGCATTTGCATAAAAACAAAACGCGACACGTGTGCATTTTCTTTTTTTCTCTTTCTTCTTTTTCGATTCTCTCCTACTCGAATGAGCATCAATTTAAGACTACAAGATGATCATAAAATAGTGGAAAACAAAGTTGGCGAGTGAAGATGCAGTAAATTAAAACATAAAAACAACATAAAAATTCTGTTTGTTTGCTTTGTTTTGGCTTTTGTTTGTTCAAGATCGTGGGTGAGGGAAGAATTGCGTACCGCTACCAGGCATGAAGGTGTTAAGAGGAGCTGGATACAAGGAAGAAGAAGGATCAAGGAGTGGCTCTGAGATAACGGCACCAGTAGTGAGGTTCAAACCTCCAACACCAGTGGACGAGCTTTCCCCATTACCACCCATGTAATTACTGTTACCTTCTGGACCATAGTCATATAAAATCCCTTTGAACACATGCCCTCCAATGTTCACAGCAGTTGAGTATGCATACTCCTCCTCCGCCTCGTCCATCGAGCTCACACGTACGCACCTGAACTCCGCAGAAGATCTCACCACCGCCGGAAAATTCACCTCCTCTAACCCTTTTTTATAGGGTAAAATGTGTGGAGAGAGAAAGTAGGGAAAAAAAAAAAAGAACAAGTTAGATGCACTTTAGAAGCAGATGGATTATGTTTGAGAGTTAACAATGGAAATAGAATCTAAGTAAAGATACTGAGACAAATACATATGATAGAAAGAGTGAAGCTGAAAATGAATGTGTAGTGTTGTGTTGGTTTGCGCCAGTGAGTGTTAGCAAAGAAAGAAGGAGTACAGTCAGTCACGCAGAGAGAAAGAGAGTAAGAGAGAGAGTGAAAACAGGTTCTTCTTCACTGTCAATCTAATCGTCAGGTCAGGGCTACTAAAATAACAGTGTTTCGGTAAAGAAAAAGAAGAGAAAAAGAGAAATTTTTCTTCACACACGCAATCGATACGGTCCTTGTTTGGATGTATGCTTCCAAAACTTTCTCAGTCGCTCCATGTATCTTTTCAGAGAATTTCCCTGGACGGGTCTCTCCATTATTCTTTTCTTTCATAACTCATACACGTTTCCTTTCTTTGCTTTCCTTTTCTTTTCTCTCTCAGGAGTCAATCACCCAAACTGTGAGGTGCTTGTGGTAGCATAGCACATGTAGCAGTGTGACAAGACAAGACGAAGTAAAACATGATGACGAAGATAAGATAGATGTATGGTGATATATAGTATATACCTGAGGAGGAGGGATTGGAAGGCAAACGAGTGCAGGCAAGAGGAGAAGAGGAGGTGGGGTTATTATGATCTCTTTCTCTCTGCCTTTTGGGAAGGTCTCCAGAAGTTTCCATGTTTTGTTGCAACGTGGAGAGTTGATGCTGCTGTTGCTGTCTCTCGCGGCGGCGTGAAGCGGGAACCCATGTGCTCTTGACATGGGTTTGGCAATCGAAGCCCCGGCTCTTACAGCATGTTCTGCACCGCATGTGAGGGCAATCTTTTTTAGCCTGGTTCCCGCAATCCTGACAGCTAATCCCGCAACTTCCACTTCCACTTCCTCCCACCATGAAGCCGGATCTCGATGACGACTGATCATCGGAGATGGGCCTGCTGGGTCCAACCCCCAAGGCGGAGTATAGATCTTGGTGGAAGAGGGGTCGCGGTTGTGAAGGGCCCTGGTCCATAAAGTGTGGCTGCTGCTGTAACTGTTGTTGGTTCCATAGCTCAAAGCCACCGCCTCGGTGGTAAGAAGAAACGTCGTCATTCTTGTTGTTATACCAGTATAGGGTATCGGGAGGGGGAGGAATCTCCTCTTCGTTGTTGTTTCCTCTACCTCCTAGTGAGAATAAACCCGCCATTCTTCTGCCTCCTCTACTGTTTCTGTCCTTCGAAAATCCATATCAAGAACAATACCTCGATCTCCAACCAAACAACTCCCTCTACACACAATTATAAATATAAATAATTAATAATAATTAATTACTACTATAAAATACTCCAATCCACGACAACGCCTTCTGCTTCAATTAATTCCCTGCGTTCTCAATTTGGGAGAGAGAAGGTAGGAGAGAGACAACTACACAACCACTAGGGATCTTTTGTTTTTTTTTTTTTTTTTTCTCGGATAAAAAAATGTTAGGTTTTTGTATGCTTGTGTTGTGTTTCTCTCTCTTTGTTATTCTGATATGGATTAAGTTGTGGAAGTAGCAGTAATAGGTGTTGTGTGGTGGGTAGTTAAAGAGAGAATTGATTTGAAGGGTTGTTGGTGGAGGACAGAGGAGGAACAGTGTCGGGGGCAGCGTTAATCGCGCCCTCAACTCATTCTCCCTCGGCCAACGCCAAGGCGCATTAATAAATTAGAGCGAAGCCACAATCACAAAAGCGCGATTTACAGCACTGCAAACGCCGCCATGCCTTCTCTGCTGTGCTGTTCTGTGCTGCACCTCTAATTTAAGTTTCCAAAACCATTTTTCTTTATTTGTTTTCTCTCTCTGATTGTTGGCCAGAGTTTATGATACCTTTTTTTTTTTTTTTCTGACCACTTCTCCTTTTGTGTCTGTGGCCTGTGGTATGTGGTTAAGTAAGCAACTTAGCACTATTGCAAAAACAAACCCACTCCACACTAAGTTAGCAGTCCTCTCATTCTTTTTTATCAAAAACAAAAATTCCAAATTCTAATTCTAATGGAATGGATGTCATTCATCTTATCTATACGGTCCATACTGCTTCCCTTTCTCATCTTACGTTCCATATTCTTCCACGTGTCACACCACATACCTTTCTGCGCCCCTCGTCCTTTCCTACCGGAAAACCCGCTCCTTTTTCGTGACATATTGTCCCTTTTATCTTCCTTAATTTCTAGCATTATTATCCTTTTCATTTCTGTTCAAATTCTTCTCTCCCCTCTCTTACTAATCACTATTATTTTCCATAGATAATCCTATATGAAATACTAGGCATGGGTTTGTTTTAATTTTTGTAAAATATTGTGAGACACTGACATGAGTGTAGGTATGTAGAGAAGGAGTATTGAATTGAAAGAAACATTGGAGTTGGAAGAAAATTGTGGCATTTCCATAACGGAGGGTTTGGTTTTCCTATGGCAATGAACGAATCAACTTTGGTGTAAATAGTTTATTGAGGTAGAGAGATTTTGGATGGTGAAAAAGAGGTAAGTTGATCGGGTTTCCATAAAAATAATCATGTGACCTCAAACATTATGTGTGGATGAAGGGGAACAGAGCGCCACCACATGGTGATCGTACGTGTATTCTTTTGGTATTAAATTATGATTTTTAATAAAAAAGAGGTAGCTAGTAGAATGAAGGAAGTGAAGGGTTTTTGTTTGGTCTTCAAGTGAACACTGCATAGATTGTTATAATATTATAGAGTGACTCTTAGGTTTATGTGAGTGTCTCCTTAAACAATGTGCAATTAAGAGAGAAGAGGAGGGGGAGTTGACTCTGGTGAGTATTTGGAGGAGGGCATTGAAGGTGTGTGGGAACGCATGATGAATAGTTTAATGAGTAAAAATGGAGTGGGACAGTGATGATTAATACGGTTAGAGAATTGAGAGAAAGGGAAGGCGCCGACCTGCAACACCAGCGCATGAGCATGAGGATGATGGCAGAGACTTCCACCCGTACGCTTGTTTATTTGTATCTATACTCTATACACCATGCATCACTCCACTCTTCACCACACCCTACACCTATAACTCTTTCCACATTACTACATTTCCATCTCACCTAAACACAACCCTAAATTCTATTTATGTCAACACTTCTCAATTATAACTTGTTTACACTGTGTCTTCTCTCATACAAAACTACTAAAACAAATCCATTTTCATAACTTTACAAATTTTCCTAAAGCTGACCTAGTTAATAACCGATAATATTGCAGAAAAAAGATCATACTCGTGCATGCCTGTGTAGTTTAGAATAAGAAACCTGAAAACCATGAAATTAACTAATGATTTCTGGTATAATGGGACTTCAAATATTTTTTTATATTTTTATTCTTACTTGTCTTTATTATTCTATAATCATTAAACATCTTTAATTTGTTATATTTCTTACTATTGTGACTGGTAGAGAGGAGGTAAATATAATGAATAAAAAATTAGGCAAAAGTTAATTGCGTTTTCTTTTATTACAAATAAATAATTTAAGAAAAATAAGATTAGATCATCTTATCTAAATCAATAAGAATTATAACCGAAAACTCATATAAAGAATAATAAAATATTTGTCATTGTAATCATTTTATAGTTTCTATACCAGCAAAAGCATCTAGAAACAAATGTAAGTTTAATATTGATTATACTCTCACAAAGGATATGTTTTAAATATCATCAATAATTTTATAGACAAAATTAAAATATATTTAACCAAATAAAATAAATCATGAATACAAATTATTTGTTAATTATTTTTTAATTATTAATAATATTACATATGTAAATTATTACATGTAAAACTTTCTTATACCAATTATACTTAATTCATTAATAAATTATGCAATTTATAAAAAATATACATTTTCTGATATTAATGTAAGTTATTTAAGAAGTTTTCATACTGGTATTAGAGTTCATAAAGATAAATTATTTCACATTTATTTCAAAATCAGACAGAAAACCTATTGCAAAGTCTAGATGTACAGAGATTAGATTTCATAAATATTGTATGATCAATAGCAATTATTTTAAAGATAATCAAAGGAATCACGTCATTTATTGAATGTTAATTTCAATGAGCATTCAATGAGCAGCAGGTTTTAATGTGGGGTTTGAAAGATACTACTACTTACACCCTTTTATCCATAGAGTTTTTTTTATTATTATTACAATAGGCCTATTTTATTACTTTTTCATAAAATGTTATCAGCATATAACACCAAAATATAATCTCTTCCTCCTGGATATAGATTATCATGAAATACTTAATTTAATTAGAACTTTTAGATATATTGTTGTGGACTGCAAGTATGTCATTTTATATTTATTTCTCACTTTTTATACATGTATTTTTTTTTAGCTGAATTCTCTTACTCTCTGTCTCTCTTTCTATATATATAATTTCTTTATAAAATAAAATCAATTCATATACTTTGGATGATTTAAATGAAATCAACTTATACACCGAATTTTCTATTGCCTGTTAATATAAAGTTTGGTATTTGTTTTATATATATGGTGAGATAAAATTTATGAACTCTTCTACAACTAGCTTAAACTAAAAGCATCAATCTAGCCAATAATAAAATCAACATTAATGACCAACTAACAAAGTGTTAGTCAAATGATACATTATTACATAGCATTAGACTAGCTAACACTTATTTTGGATTGATAATTTAATTTTACTAACACTCCTAGCATTGATGTTAAAAATAGCTTAATGGTTTTCCTTCTAGGTTATTTTATGAGATTGATATATCCTCCAATGATATTTCATGATTTCTTTTTTCCGAAGTGGTTTTAATTTGTTGTATTATAAAAAATATTCAAATATAGTTTAATTTTTCAGGATATTAATGTTTTAATTCTGTTCATACTCTTACTTTTTTAATTTATTTAGAATTGCTTTCATTTTTTTTAGTGTATTTTAACTTTAGTTTGCTATTGGAGTCCATAATTTTCTATGTAACTTAATACTATCTGCTTCCTATAAATTGAAATATGAATGTTGTTTTATAGTACTTCAAAAAACCATATAATGAAATTATAAATTGTGAGTTGAATGACTCATAAAAATTTATATCTATATTAACTACTTTCTAGTGAGTAAAAAATGTCCTTTGTGGACAGTCCAGTTTTAAATAATTTAAGAAAAAATATACATCTATGGACCACTCATTTTTTGAATTATGTACGTGTATCATGTTACTTTACATGAAAATGAAAGAGCATAAACCTTTTGTACCTTACAAGAGGACTATGAACTAGCAATGCAGTGACTCAAGTGTTATCTACAAGGATTGTAATCAATATCAGATCTGAAAGGTAGTTAATAGACATTAGTTGTGTCTGAACTTATAAAAGTAAATGAATTATATATGCATGTATATAAAAGAAGGATCAGGGCATAGCTAGCTAAACCTAGGATGGTCCTGTAAATACTAGAAACAAATTATTCATATAATGGTATAGATAAGCTGTGAAAATTATTGTACTGATGATGCGTGTTTGGCTATATTTTAATTTCAGTGTCACTCACTAGTACCTATTGCTAGTACTAATTAATTTACTGTATGTCATTTCTTTGTATGTTTGTGTTTGGAAGGAGGAATTTGTACTTATATTTATATAAGTCGATATTTTTTTTCTACATTAACAAATCTAGTGCTTTTTGTATTTTTAATTCCCCGTAAAAATGGTGTAATTAGTTATGTCAATTTTCTTTTATATAATTACTACTGAAAAGAATAAAAGCTTATGTCATGTCTTTTTAAGTCAGTTATGAAAAAATTAAAACAAGAAATGCATGGTTAAAATTTTATAACATTTTGCAGCTTCAGTGTGGACAAAACGTAGGTTGAAATATCCCTCCTATCTTCATTGGCGTTCACACCTTCATCCTGTTGTCACCGGTGTTCCTGTTGTTCCTGTTGTTATGTGAAGGTATCTCAACTACATAATTGTATGGTATATATAGGTTAATAATTGTTGATAATATATGAATTCCAATAGATAGTATTGAAATTCATATGTTCGTGGTTTTAACCTAAATTGATTATTATTTTGTGAATTAATTTTGAAGTTTCATTATTTTATAAAAAATAGTTTATTTATATTTTGATATTAACCAAAAAATTATTTCATTTTATTCAAATACTTGGTATAACATATTAATTTAATTTTGTTAAAACTATTTTAGATAGTTTATATTAGGTTCATTAAGTTGAAACAGAAGACTTAGTTATTATATGTGTTTTGTTGTTTAAATTATTTGACTGAAATTATTGACTGTATAACTGATTTTGAGATGATGTTAAATGAGTAGTTTATTTTAAAAATGAAACTTTTTACATTGGTTAATTCAATAAGGAGTGTAGAATATACTTTTTACATTGATTCTTAAATTAATTGGCGTAAAAAAAATTGTTTATTACCTGAAGTAAAACATTGATTAATGTAAGAAAATTTATCTCGGATTTCACCTCAATGAGGATGTAAAAATTTATCTTTTCACGTTTCTTTGATTTAAACTGACATAAAGGAAAGCTTTTACGTCATGTAATTAATCTACATAAAATATATTGTTTTTGCCTTACATAAGTAATAAAAGTAAAGTACATTCTTTTTAATGTTACATGTATTTATATCAATTCTTAAAATTATGTAATTTGACTTGAATAATGAAAATAAAACGACTATTTTACACTAGGTACTAAGCATTTAATCTCCAATCTTTCAAGTAAAAAGTTATATCATTAACTAACATTTTATATGTTAACATTACTTTTTTTTTTTCAGGATTTATAAATCACATTAGTGTTTACACAAGTTAAGTTTTATCACAATTCCTTTTAATCCAATACTTCTTAAATTAATTTCATTCAAAATATTATAGGGGTCACAAGTCAACATGTTTTTATTCTAAGAATCCAACACATATTTTCCCATCATACGAATTGATTTCCAACGGATAGAGGCAAGGATATCTAATCACTGTCAACACTTCAAGTTAATTTTAATTAACTCATTACTAAATTGATGTGTTTGTAAGAACTTAATTAATTAACCTTTCAAGAAATTTAATGTTTTTTACGGCCTTCTAAAAATTTAGTGCTAGAAAGTTGAATTCTATAAAGCTCTATAAATTTATGTCAATAAATTTCACCATAAAATTAAAATAATGAATTTATGATACAAATTCTAATATTCAACAAAAGATATAAACTCTTATTATGTGATAAATGCCAAACAGAATTATGCAAAACAATTATCCAAATTGAAGTCTAAAAGATACAATAATTCATCTTTAAAACAATCATTTTTTTCCATTCTCTTACGTTCGTTTTTAAAACCTCTTGTCTATTCCCATAAATGATATTAATGTTCTGATTACAAGTTTGTTATTGTCAATTATTATATATGAAATATTATTCACATTAGAGCTTAAAATTTTGTTAACGTTTTGTATTTAAAAAGTGACTCAAATTATTAAAGAAGATAAACCTTTTTAAATTCTTTTTATCTTAACTCCTAAACTAGGTGAGATCATATATGTCCTAAAAAAAGTAATTATATATGTGTAGATCAATGTTAGAGAAATTACTTGCATATACTTTTAGAAGATAAAATAAATATAACTCCCTTAAGGTTTTAAAATATAAAACTCATAAAGCACTAATTAAAGAAAAATTATGCGTAGTTTCTTTTCTCTTTGAAAAAAATAAACATAAGTGGAAAATGTAATTTACTCTAAAAATAATAAAAGAATTAAAAAAAAAATAGTAGGTCCGTACAAATATCCATTCCTCCAATTTGGAAAGAGAATTGAGAATGGAAAATGTTTACATATATGCAGATAAAATTATCTTTTATCCATATATTGCATTTATTTGTTATTTTTAATAGTTATGCTATTATTTTATTATAATATTTTCTACTTTCTTTTTAACCAAATTACTTAAAAGATCATGTTTACACATTTTTATTTATCTTTCTTTCCTATCACTTCTTTTCTTTCACCATTATTAATTACCCACACGTGTAATTTCGCGTTAAGAAAGTTTCAGTAAGTGTAAATTGAAAACAATAGTTCATATCAACATCACTTACATTTATTCACTTGGTTTTGCAAATTAGGTGAATTTTAAAAGCAAAACCAAACACACATACACTAAGTGGAAGAACATTTACCATTTCAGATGACGATGTCACAGGTGATTCCATTGGTGTTGTGTTTGATGAAGACTATCAGAGTGTAAGGGACAGATTTTGTTTTCTATCTCTGGTATTGGACAAAGTACGATATACCTCTTCCAAGGCTCCACAGAGAAACCACCTAGCTTCTGCAGACAGGTGAAGGCCAACCATGTTATAATAAAAAAAGAGGAGAAGGATATTTCCAGTAACGAATGCTATTATTTCCATCTCCTTCATGGCAGTGTTTCTCTGGATTTTATCCAATTTAAGTATTCGGAGAAAGAACTTTCCAACATGGGATGCAGTTTGCATCAAATATTATGTTAACTTCCACTATAGTTGTAAATTAATTTGCAAGCAAAAAGTTTTCTTTCAATAAGTTGTTAACAACTTAGGTGTATTCAAATACACATCGAAATTATTTAACCAAAAGCTTCAATTTTTTTGCTGTGATATATACAGAAACACTCTTATTGTTATATGTTGGAAGTTTGGTCCGTATCTAAACCATTAGTAGTTACTTTTTTTATATATGGATGACATATTTTTGGCAGTGAAACCTTATTCCTGTAGCGGAATAGATGGATCGTTTACTGGTTTAGGCAACAGCAACTTACTGTTATGTCGAAAATAGCATTGATCGATCTGACAAGCTCACGTCTTGTACCACTGCTTCCCTGATTGGTGGTACAAAGTTAATTAGTCCAAGGACAAGTGGACAACACACCTACACTATGCCACTTATTATTCACAGACTCCTTACTTTTATCTGTTTATGTTTATGCACGTACCATTCCTACTTGAGATTGTCATTAGCCAAACTCAATTTTCTTCCACAAGTCAAATATTTTTAAAAAGATCATAATTTTAACTTACCAAAAGATTTTTTTTTTCTGTTTCCATCATTACAGACTTTGTAACGAATGTTTAGTTATGGCTAACTGTGCCCGACTATAATTTTGTAAATTCAATTTGTGTATACTATCCTAATGGTATGCATGTTAGACAAAAGAAGTAATTAGATTGTAGTTTTTTCAAGGTAACGTAACATATAAAATATACACATATGATAAGAATGACTCTCGTTAGTTAAAAGCAATCTTGGTTTATTTTTTTATTTTCCTAATCTTATAAAATGCAGTTTTCATTTTCTTCTGCAACATATGTAACGTTTAAAAAAAGCATACTACTTTCGCACATGGCGCTTTTCATTTTATGAATTGTATAAGGTTTTCTTGTGTTTATGAAGGAGAATATTTGCTGCTGTGAAAAAATAAATTGAGATGTATGTAGCAGGAGTATGAGTATGTACGTAGCAGTACGTAGTTGGAGTTAGATTAAAACGTTTAAATTATTATGCATGTTCCCTCATCCGTCCATCTCTGAATCTGTGTCAAGTGTCACCTGCATATGTCCATCATCAAGGCAACAATTTCGTACGGAACAGAAGACGTTGTCTGTTGATGTCCGTTTTGTGACCAAATTGACCTTGTAAAACAAACCTGTGTCAAGTGTCATATTGAGTTTCTGTTGTTTTTATTCTTATGATTTCTTCATTGAGTTGAGTTGCGTATGTTTCAATTTGAAGCAGGGTAATATGTCGCTGTCAACTTTACAAATAATCACAGCTGGCCTGCTACAGAACTCAAATAGTAATTCAACTCTCTATGGGGTTGCCATTGGTGGAGACCATCAACCGCATCATCTTCAAATAAAATACCTACAAATTAATCTCTCATAACAATTTTTTATTCATTTATATATTTACTCTATTTTAGCTGTTATGATTTTAAACATGTATATTTCAATTATTTAAACTTAATTAATTTAAACTTTTTCAATAGCATCTTGTTTTCATATATATATAAAATAGTTTCATATTATTTAGAAGTTAATATTAAAATTAATTATATACACCTTCTCTTATAATTAGTTGAGAATAACTCTCAACTTTAAAGTAAACAATAGTTTAAATACAATATCATCTTTGTTGTAAGATCATTAATATATACAATATTATCTTCATTATAAGGCTATCTCATATGTTAATCTATTTTATTAAATTATAAATTTAATAATAATAAGTCATTAGATTCGGACTCACTTTCAATCTTAAAATCTTCAATGTTGAAATTTAAGACACTGCGAACTTTTGTTTTATATGAATAATTGACATGATTGAGTAATTTTATTCGAAGAATCAGTAATGTGATCAAGGTATAAAGAAAAATAATAAAAAAAGTAAACTACATACATCATCCCTCACGTGCTATCTTCGACTCGGCTATAAAAAACATTAATTTTACATTTATAATATGTTTGGAAGCTTGTAGGAAAATAATCACCTATGATGACATTTTCAAGTTTGACTCATACTCCTTACTACTATCAAATTTAAGATAGGTAAAAAATTATAAATTCAAAATAAATTTTATATATATATATATATATATATATATATATATATATATATATTAACTAGTAAATAATTGAACTGTAGTTAAAAATTTATATTAAAAAATATAAAAATTGTTTAATAGCATTTGAGTATCTTTGTCCTGGTTATGCCTTTTAGATAATTTTAAACTGTGTGAGTTTATCCTGATTTATCCTTTTATTTCATTTTTGAGTTTGTAATCTTGTTCTTTATTTTCTTGTCTATATAAAAGCAATATTTATATTAGATAAATCAAGAAATTTGTTATCACTTATAAGGAAAAAATATAGATAAATAGCAATAGGTTACTTATAATAATGTCCAACGGCTTTAAATTTATAAGAAATTCATATAAACTTTATTAATAATACTAATATACTTATGTATTATTTATATATATTATACATTATTATTATTTAAACAGGTCAATTTGATGGACGTGATTTTTTCAAAACTTTAGAACTTGACATTTTTAATTGGAAAAGTTTGGGAGAATACTAACTTGTAGAATCAAATTCTTCTCCAACGCACTGAAAAAAGTGTGAAGAAATAGATTTCTGAGGTGCACAAACTTTCTATTCTAATGCATGAATGAAAATATCATTTTACTCATAACTTGTAACATTATTATAATCCATGAATTTGGTGATAACACATGTTTTTTGGCTTTTTATTTTTTTATTGCATCTACATCCACTGGTCGTAAAGCAAACATTTTTTTTAATTTTCGATGAGTATTTGGATGAGTGACTATGTTTGTGAGGAGAAGTAGTCAACGAGCAGAGCAGACGGTGGGCTCGAGGAGAGACACCACAATTATTGGGACTCTCACCACTGTACCCATAATTACCTCTTTTCTCATTCATGCAAATGATGCCAGTGACATAGCCATCTTCAGATTGGGTGATTTCTTACATCAGTTTTAAATGGATAAATTCATCTTCAATCCACTTCAACTTGTTAGGTACAAAACTTTTGATCTGGTTCAACTTATTAATCATCCATGGGTTACATAGGTTCATCATATATTTTAAAATACAAAGGTCATTAATTAAATAACTGTTATTTTTTCACTAATATATATTACACTTTTTAATATAATCAGAGATGAATAAAAGTAATCTATGTTTAGATGTAATATTTTGAAATTTCCAGTAAATGTAAATATGTTGAATTCATTATTTTTAATTTAAATTGTATGATTTTTCAATTTGTTTAGATGAAAATATTTAAAATTTATTAATTTTTAATATTTTTAGATAAAATTATTTTAATTTTCACCAAATACAAAATCTACTGTTTTAATCCTACTTATATCAATTAAGCTACTTAATTAAATATTAGTTAAGAAAATTTATTGTTATGTTAATTGATAAATAATCCTGACTCAAATGATTGACAAATAACTCTTATCCTAACTCAAGTTCTAATTCACATTACTAAAATAACAACCTAAATAATATCAATCTTAATAATATCTATTGATGTTAACTAAATATTTGTTTTTGACATTAGTTTAAAATATTGTTGTTGTTGACCAAAACACCTTAATTAAATCAGTTTAAGTAATAACATTAACCTATTAACCTATGGAAGAAAAAAACAAAAAATTTGTACTAATGGCATGAAAAATTAATTAAATTGACTTTAATCTAACAGAAATTCTCTTGTGAATGTAAGATGAAAAGATGATTTCAAGTTGATAATATCTCGATCTAAACTAAAGTTGAGGATATCTAAAATAATATTGAACTAAAATGAAAAGAAAATGTATATATTTGAAATATTAAAGAATATGAGAATGTATCTATTCTTATTTGTGTAATTTGAAATTATCTAATCTAAATAATTAAATTACTCATAAATTAGAGATATTTATGGGTCAAATCGAGTTTGGATTAACCCATAACACAAGTCAACTAAAAAATAACGGGTTGAATTAGATCAAGTTTATACATATTTTAATTAGACGCAATTCAACTCGACTCACATCCAATTGTATTGGATTGAGTTATGCCAATCAAGTATCAATTTTTTAATATTATTTTTACTAAAATTTTGGAATCTTGACATTTATTTGTTAGAATTTTAATTTTTTTAAAAAAATAAACTATATGATTTAAAATTTAAAGGATTGAATATTTAAAACATACACATTCAATTAAGATGGATGTAGGTACTTGCTATGAGTGAGGAAGATTGGAGCTGAAAAGATCTAAAGACCTATACAATGATATTTAAAGTTGGAATGAGAATGTACCAAATATTATAATGCATAAATTAAATTAATGATTAACATCATTGAACATTTAGATAATTTGGTGTTACTAATTTTATAACAATATATTTTTACTTGGTTTTCTAAATGAACATGTGTATAGTATGGATAATAACAGTTTTATACTCTAATAAATTTATATTCTAGAAGGTTTGTGTTGTCCATATTTCTTGTACGAAATAGTTAGACATGATACTTTTAGAAATCTGTTTTTTCTTGTTAAATTTACCGTAAACTTTAATTTAGTAATAGAGATGTTTGGTATGGGTTAAATATCCTTTTGTGCTTCTGTTTATATTATGTTTTATTATTGATAAAAAAAATTCAATTATAGAATAATGGAGTAAATTATATTATATTACTATTATTATTTAATAATTTCAGTTGAATTGAATTAAGTTTTACATTTAACATGCAACATTTGTCCACAAATTTGGAGTCAGTTGAACATGGTTTGACTAAAAAAATACAAAATTCGACTCAATTTGTTTGCATCAAATTAGTGACAAAACTTTAATATAAATAATCTTTTTACATGACAGACTTACTAAAATCTTATATTTTAAAAAAATTATGAAATAGGAATATTGTACTCTCAAAAAATTACAAATCAATTTCTATTAACTAATTGAAAACAATTTAATCTTATTTAGTCATAAGTACAATTAATATACTTATATGGCATAACATTATTTTAATATTACTTTATAACAGACAGCTCTCAATAATTATTAAATCCTGATATACATTATAAATATTCTAATATTGAGCTTTGTGAAAAACTACTCAATATATTAAGATCCATATAAATAAAATAAATACTGTGATCTAACAAGTGGTGAAAATATATTTAATGACTAATTCTAACATACTTAATAATTTAATCATAACTATACTTTCCCTATCTTTTTCTTAAAATCCAGAAGGTATGTCTCTATATTATTTCATGATTCAAATTTTAAGAATAAAACAAATCTTTGTTACTAGCAACAATTTTAATTAAAATCATTTCTAAATTTCTCTTCAAAATTTCCAATCTAAAACTATAGTTTTACCTTGTAAATACAAACATTATGAATAAGTTAAATTACCAACATGAAACAAAGATATCAATTCGTATTCATTTATAGATAAAATAATAATTCAATGATTCATAATAATAACACCCGAATATATATATATATATATATATATATATATATATATATATATATATATATATATATATAT
>Ga0099824_1005432_pt1 | contig 17953 bp, 9 predicted proteins | sample SiratrowhiteBW_FD_76837 | JGI IMG/M metagenome (GOLD analysis project Ga0099824, IMG submission 76837) | Root nodule microbial communities of legume samples collected from California, USA - Siratro white BW | ecosystem: Host-associated > Plants > Roots > Nodule | place: USA: California... | reverse complement strand
TTTTTGTGGTTTGTTTTTTTTTTTCTTGGTATGGTGGGGTGGGTGTTTCCCCTTTTAGTTTTCGCCTTTTGTTTTTTTTTTTTTTTTCTTTTTCTTCGATTCGTTTTTTTGTTCCTTTTTTTTTTTTTTTATGATTTTCACAGGCAGCATGTTCAGTGTTATTGTCAATTGTACTTTTGGGAAGAAGAAATTATTGCATGGTGCGGTGTACTTCATGCGTATCATTCTAATCAATCTTTAAGTGACATATAATTAGAATTTTCAATGTAGAAAAAAGAGGTAATAAAACTAGATTAAGTGTTACATTGGTTGGAACATGGTGATCCTCCACTGTGAGATAATTTACTGTGTTTTCGTGATGGTTGCCTTTGGCATCATTGTAGAAGTTGATCGAATGAGTCATTCACCCGAATCGCTTTGATTTTGGGTTTATGATAAAATATCTAGTAATGTTATTATTCTATGAACAAATATTTTGCTGTTACATTCTTAGAGATTATGAGGTGGACGTGGTAGAAATGGTACCATAAAATGCTAAGAGAGTACGAGGTGGACGCAAGTGGTACGATAAAAAATGCTAAGGGAGTATGAGGTGGACGCGGTAGAAGCACGAAAGTGAGTATGAGGTGGACGCCGTAGAAACAAGGAAGTGGCACCGGTGACTTTGAAAACAGTTAGAGTAAAAATTGACATAGTAAATATATAATTGTTAGAGTAAAAATTGACATAGTAAATATAGAATTGTGTGGCTGTTACGCCACTTCTCTTTAAATAATATAAGCTTAAATAATACAAGCTTCCTACAAATATAATTAATTTTAGGTTTATGATAAGATTTGGCTTAAATATTTATCATTTGAATCAACAAACTCACTTTTTGATGTCTTCTGATACAATATTTTCTTAAATAAAATAATAATTATTTTTTCATGAAAAATAAGATTTGAACTAAGATATAATTTTTTCATGAAAAATAAGATTTGAACTAAAATAGAAAAAAGATTTAGTGAAGATGACATCTGCATAAATAAATAGCAATTAAAAGAGAGTGGGAAACATTTATAATTTTTTTATATCTAGTCAATCTTAGAAAGACACATTTATGTGATTAAGCAAGAAATTTATCAAGACTAAGATAAAAATTGTGAACAAAGTATGTAAATCTAAAAACTTTAAGGAATAAGGGATGTTCATGAGGAAATAAAATAAAATGGGAAATTTTGTTCTCTAAAACTAAAGAGGACATATGATTAATGAGATAACAAACACTAAAAACATCATCACTCTAAAAACAAATTGATTTCTAATTTCATTATAAAAAAGATTGAAATATAAAAAATAGGTTAGAATTAGTTTTTATTAAAAACAACCAACTATATCTTGAATAATTATCAATAAAAATAATAAAATATTGAAGTCTTAAATTAGATGTACCACATTTATATTGACTAGTTTTTATTAAAAACAACCAACTATATCTTAAATAATCATTAATAAAAGTAATAAAATATTGAAGTCTTAAATTAGATGTAGCACATTTATATTCACGAAGAGATTAATTTATGAATTATGATAATAATCTTTAACTATTTTTCTTATTAGCATCCGATGAAAAAAAAGGGTTAAGATTGACCCTTTTATATTACTTTATGGGTGGTAGGTTTTGCACCCTTCTTATTTATTAAAACAATTACTTTGGTAATCATTTTGTTGGAAATTAGCGAAACCATGTGAAAAATAACATCATTATTGTTTGTACTCAAGTAGACTTAGAAGGTTGCATCATTTTTCATTTGTAATTATCTTATCGAGTATTTCGATTGACCTCCCCCATAGAGATTGTAATCTATTTTTCTCCAGACGATGGATATTGATCTATCAAAACCCTATGGTAAATTGTAAAATTTCCTTTAGAAACTCTATCGAATAAAGGTGTTGGTATCACACATATTCCAACTATAAATTATACGTACAATGGGCCAACAACTAACTATAAATTCTAATATAACACTTTCTATAACATTGTAGTTTGCAGCCAAGGAGTACTTAGCGTTCATACCTTTTTCCTTGGTTTTGGACATCTTAATATAAATTGCTACGTACCCGTTTTTTCAATTCCATGATATATATTCCATTTCATACCTTACTGCCCCTTATCATTCTTCTATTGGGGTTTGTTTTCTGTTATTACTGCTTCTCATCTTCTTGTTGATTCTATGGTTACGTTAGGATCATCTTATGTCGACTATATCCTTTTTCCAAAATAAGGGCATCTCCTATAATTGCGATGCACGCCGTTCTCATACGAGATTGTGCTGCAACCACCACTTAAGGATAAGGGGAATTCAAAGTCACGTCCAAGAAGCAGGTTGATTCGTAATAAATTTAATAAATATATAATACAAATTCATTTTCATATATATAGATTAATTTAATCATATTTTCCCTTTAATATATATTGCTCTATTGGGTCTTAGTTTCATTTTATTAAGTTTATCTTATCTCTTTCATATATGCCATTTAAAGGCATCGCAATATCGTCCTAACCAGAACCAAGATAATAGCGGTATGTCTTTACCAGTTGTTAATAAGATATTGTTAACTCCAACAATAACATTATTGATTCTTGGATGCGAAAATGTGATAGAGGCTTCTGATGCCAAGTTCAAGAAGTAATTTGTTCATATGAGACCATACAAAAGGAAAGGAACAGGATCTGTAATTGCCCAACTCTGTACAACAATCCAAGAATTTTGAAGCATATGAGCTGTTAACGGATTTCCAGCAAATATACAGAGTCCACAAGTAATATAATGAGTAAGAAGTCTCCTCAACCAAATAATATAATGAGTAAGAAGTCTCCCCAACGAGAAATTTAAAATTATAAATTGACTCAATATCAATTGTATTATAAATAAAAACAAGTAATAATAATAAGTTTGTTTAGAAAATTTAAATAGGGTAACAATAAAGCAGTTAATAATAACAGTGATAAAATCAATAGTAATAAAGACCTTAAGATTGAATTGTAACTCTCTCTCCTTCCTAGACACTCATAATTAAATAATTATCTCATCTCATTAAATTAGCCTTCTGTGCAAATTAAGACCTTCTTAACCTGATTCCTCTAACATTGAAATTCATAGATTAAATTATCTGGCTCTATTCTATTTACTAGATTAAATTAATTAGCATTAAGCCTCTAACATTGAAATTCATATATTAAATTAATTTGCAGTGAACAGTGATTATGTTACACTTTATTCCATACTACATATACTACATGCAATGAGTTGAACATTTATTTCCGAATTCAAATAATGCTTTTCAATCAAAATGAGAAATCTAAAATATATAAATGCTAAACAAAACGTTAACAAAGGTATATTTAATTTAAATGACATAAAGACAATATTATTAAGAGTGCATGTGAATTTGAGAATTTATATTCAACCCCAAGAAGAAGTGAAGTTAGCTAGACATGGTAGCCATGAAAATACAATAGAAAAGGAATTGACAACAACACTTCAAGAGATCTTTCCAAGATGATGATAATCCCATATTCAACCTAGCCTCTCTTTTATAAAAGATCCATGATGTCTGTTACATAGCGGCACTTCCACTTTCAGTGGCGTTGACGCTCTCAGCTTCTTTCTGATTTAAGCAAGAAGTGACTTGAAATCTGTTTTTCTGCTCTTTTCTTTAATTCCACAGTTTCTCATCCTCTCTTCCTACAAATCTTATCTAAATCTCAATAGCATTTTCTCTTTCCACAATCAGAACGCATTAAACAAACAAATAAAAATAAAATCTCTAGCTAAACAAAATCTCTAAAAATCTTATAATTAAAATTGAATTGTTTGTTAAAAATCCTAACAACTCTATACTTAATTAACCAACAATTAACACAGTTATCATGAGCTATTCAAATTAATCACCAAAGGTCCCCTTAAGCTTTTCTAAAATAGAATTATCATCCAGTAAAATATGATTCTCTTGCTAGTAAATTTTAGGTATTGACAGTATCATAAATTAATAATGATGATGTTGATGTATTGTATTATAAGGCTATTGTCCTTGGATGCATTGAATTTTTTTTTCTGTGAAATTGATTGTCCAAGGACATCTTAATTCATAAGCATTGAAATCAGACATTAATGGCCTCTTTAAAGTCTTTTAAACTATTTTTTACCCAATTAATTCATTTGCTTAATACTGTTGGGACTTCTCGAATAAATTCTTCTGTAAATTTGTTCAACACAACTTCGCAAACATTTTTGTTAATATATACAAATAGACTTACCCTACCAAATATTCTAATCGCACAACGTGTGCTATGTATATAGGACTATTGGAGTAATATCACTCTGCTACCGCAACATAAGTGCATTTTGGATAAATAGATTAATTAAGCTCTTATGAAACAAGAGGAAACAAAATTAATACTAATAGCACTTTATTAACTCAACTTAAGCTTTGCATTTAGAAGTTATTTTTATAATTAAAGAGGAATATGACACAACACTGAGAGTAGTTAGAGAGAATAATAAAGTGATTAATATAATTATTTAAGTCATGAACAACTAATCCTTCTTCTCCTTTTTAGGAACATTGATTAACTCAATCAATTGCCTTTCAATAGAAGGAATTCATGTAATTCTTAAGTTATGAGTAATTAACTATCTTATTGTTAAAGTTGATAGAGTTATTAAACTTATGTAATTCTTCTTCTCCTCTCCAATAACATAAATTAATTCACTTAATTGTGTTTCATGTTTAATGTTTGATTATATAATTTTAACTTGAAATGATAACCTATTTAAATTAGAATCTAGGTAGAAAATACTAATCAATTTTGTCAAAAAATTGAAATCTTTCTTTAATAATTTGATATCTTTTATTTATTTAAATCAATATCTTAATCATTATTCTTTACATTATATATCTATTTATCAAGTTGTTTTATCTTATGTCTATTCTAAATTTTAAACTCCAAAATATTTATCTATTTTGGTAATTTAAGCATGAGGTGTCTCGGCCTCAAGAGTCGTGATTACAAGTTGTGCACAATGACTATAATATACATTTCAAACATATTCAACATAATATCATACCAATTTTCAGTACCAACTTTATTTAATTTGTTTGTATGCATTACATGCAGTTTGCAAGAAGAAAGTGAAAGTGCATATCAATCAGCAAAGCCTATTGCATGTGACACTCCTAAAACTAATTTTCATTTGGATCAGTATTTTGCAAACCAACACTAACCATAATATTGAATTGCATAGATAAACAAAACAAGCCAAAGTACATCTCAGTAAAAAAACGAAAAAAGGTGGTTGAAAATTTTCAAAATAGGTAAAAAAAAATTAATTCTGATTAATAAATCGTCCAAAGCTAATACGACTTTGTAGACAACATTAATTAAAATTGTGTGTCCTTAGCACAATTTCAATACAATGGTGGCAGAAAGGAAATGGGTGCCCAACTACCAAGCGTCCATCCCAATATTTGTATGGTCCTAAATTAAAATTAATTAAACCATAAATTATAAGTGTGTTATTCTTATTAAATAAATAAGTAAATATATAATTTGATTACATACGACTGTTATTTGTTTTAATAAAAATTATAATTGGAAAAATTAATCGTAACGGACAGATTAAAATTAATTAAACCCTAAATTATAACTATTATTTTTGTTAAATGAATTAAATAAATATATGTAAAATTTAGTTTGTTTTTTTAATCAAAACTACAATCAACCAATTAGTAGAAATTAATAGTAACTTAGAAAAACCATCAAGTGTCCATATGCACGTTTGTAAAATCTTAAATTTAAATTAATTAAAACGTAAACTATAATTACTGTTTTAGTTAAATAAACTAAATAAATAAATATATAATTTATATTTATTTAATTTATAATTTATACTTAAGTAAATATATAATTTAAGTATAACACGATTTTTGTATTAAAAATAAAATAATGAATTAAATAAATATAAATTATATATTCATTTATTTAATTCATTTAACTAAAACAGTAATTATAATTTAATGTTTAATTAATTTTAATTTAAGATTTTACAAATGCGCATATGAACACTTGATGGTTTCTTTAGGTTACAATTAATTTCTCCTAATTAGTTAATTATAATTTTGATTAAAAAAATAAACTAAGTAATCGTGGTATGTAACCAACTTGTATATTTATTTATTAGTCCATTTAACTAAAACGCTAGTTATAGTTTAGGGTTTAATTAATTTGAATTTAGGATTTTAAAAATGTGAAGGTGAAGGCTTAGCGGTTTCTGTTAAAACAAAAAACAGTAGTATGTAACCAACTTATATATGTATTTATTTATTTAATTATTTATTTAATTCAGTTAATGAAAATCGCATGAATAGTTTAGGGTTTGATTAATTTTAATTTAGGATTATAGAAACGTGGAGGTGGACTCTTGGTGGTTTTTGTTTGTTACAATTAATCTTTAGATTTATTGTAATTTGAAATCTCAGTTTTCACTTAATTATTTTCAAATCGCCATATAACTTTAAGTGAAATTATGTTAGCACCATTTCACCTTTAATACACATACATCATGTTATACTTACACTATTTGAAATTTTGCAATAATGATATGATTTCTTTATAATGAAATCCATTTCACCTTTAATACATATATATTTTGTTATACTTATACGATTTGAAATCTTACAATAATGACACAATTACTTTAGCTTTACACAATTTACTTATAGTTAGAATTATTATTTCTTTTATCATTTTGAGAACTTCGAACGAAAATTATACCAAAATGAGAATTTTGCTGGAAAAAGTAGAAGAAATTGAGTCCCGATAAAAATAGCCAATGACAAACAAACCTTCGTATAAAATTAAAACCAAATCAATCAAAAAAAAAATCACCGAGAGTGAAAGCACCTCATTAAATCAATTAAAATAAATAAAAATTCACCAAAAATCACCCTTTGTCACCGAACTTTCTAAAAGAATTCTCCACTCTCCTCGACATAACTCTTCTATTGTGGAATCTTTTTTTAACACAAACACGTTGTTTCAGTTACGCTAATTTGCATCACAAATAAAGCAATCTTATAAAACTTGCAGCATTATGCAAACGCTAGTTCTTAGTTACACACAATACAAATAAAAAGAAGAAAGAGAATCAGAAAAAAAAAAAACAAGTGTTATTTTTTATTCACGTGGCAATGGCAACGACAATATTGATGAAAAAAAAATCTTGAAATGTGTGGAAGCAGTCAATTCCTACATATACAAATACCTGCAATATATAACTTTTTTAAATAACAGACCTATTTTTGACATTATTATTTTAAAGTAACGGCGTAACGGAGGGCAGGCATTTAGAGAGAGATACTCTGAGGTTGAAAGTATTTTATTAAAAAAAAAAGTATATTTTATTAGGTTCTAAATAGAGATAGGAGAGCATTAAACATTTCTATAATATACAATATCATCGAGACAAGTAGAGGAATGGTGGAGTAGCGTTAGGACTAGCGGATGAGCGAAAGAATACTGTCAAGAAGATCTAATCCTTTAATAATTATAGAAAATAATTTCTCTAATAAGTTGTCAGGGGCTTGAGAGAGGATACGACAATAAAGAACTTCTCTGTCATCAAAAAATTTGAAAAGAAATGCAAAGAAGAGACCTATTATATTATTATTAAGACTCGAGGACGTAGTTCCTTAAGTGCTGATTTTTATGTGAACTTTTGTTAAAAGAGGTGAAACTTTGATTCTAATTTTATTTTACTATTTTTTGTTTGACAGAATAATGATCTTAGGGTTGACAGGTTTAATGTTATTGTTAATTGCACTTTTGAGTTGTCAATTTCACACTAATGTTGTCTTTGGAGAAATTATTACAAAGTGTACCTCTTCACTCTCTACCTCCACAAGAGTGAGATCGAACCATCACCACTTGGTCATTTACAACATGAGAAATAGACGTACTTGATCCTTTTCCTCTTGCAAAAGGGCAAGTGAAGTTCTTCACTGTTGTTATTGACTAGTTCACTAAGTGGATAGAAGTTGAATCATTGGCAACCATTATAACTCAACAAGTTTAGACATTTTGTTGGAAGAACTTAATATTTTGAAATGTCTTACCTCACTATCTTGTGACTGACAATGGTCGACAATTCATAGACTAAGGGTTCGAGCAGTTCTTTACAACAACTCGACATCAAATACTGAGTTTTATCTATTATGAATAGTCAAGCGAGGCTACAAATAAAGTCATCCTCAAGGAACTCAAGAAGAAGTTGGGCCAGGCGAAAGAACTTTAGACCAAGGAGATTCCTAGAATCCTCTGGGGTTATCATTGCACTCCTCAATCCTCGACCAAGGAGACACCATTTCGGTTTACCTATAGATTAGACACTATGATTCAGGTTGAGCTTGGAGAAGCCTCTTGACGTAGATAGAACTTCGATGAAATCAACAACAATGCCAACTTAAAGGTCAACCTAAACCTTGTCCAAGAAATCGGAGAGGAAGCTCGAGTGAGAGCAGAAGCAGCCAAGCTAAGAGTAACTCGATGATATAACACATGAGTTTGAAAACAAGTGTTTCACAAAGCAGACTTGGTGCGGGGTAAATTTGACGAGATCGAAAAGGACATGCAAGAGGGGAAGCTAGCACCAAACTAGGATGACCCATATAGGAGATCTTTGACTCATTTTCAAAATAAAGCTTATAAGCTCAAAGAGTTTGACGAAAAAATTCTACTAAGAACATGGAATGTCACATATCTCAAGATGTACTACACTTAAATTTTTAGTTATTTATAAGTCAAAACGATGTACTATTTTTCCTTAGCACGGATTTTATCCTTAAGGAGAGTTTTGTCGAACAAGATTTTAACAAGACACGTTCTTGCAATAAAAATATTACAATAAAAATGCATTGTGTTTCATCACTCATAGAAAGGACCCCCCAGGTCACTTGTATACATGCTAATAAGGGTCCCTGTGGCCACTCATAGTCAGGTCTCTGATGTCACTTACATATATGTTAATGAGGATCCCTTAGGCCAGTCATAGTAAGGGCTCCCAAACTTACTTACATACATGCTAATGAGGGTTCTTGAGGCTAATCATAGTAAAAGCTCTTGAGGTCACTTACATACATGCTAATAATGAGGGTTCTCGAGACCACCTATAGTAAGGGCCCATAAGGTCACTTTTTACATATATGCTAACGAGAGTCTCCGAGGTCACTTACATACATGATAATGAGTGGCCACGGGACCTTGAGGTTACTTATAGTAAGGACACTTGAGGCCACTTAATGTTAATAAGTGTCAGGAGTCCCTATGATGTGGGTCCCTGAGGCAACTCATAAAATGGACACTTACATACATGATAATGAGTGGCCTTGAGACCTCAAGATCACTCATACTAAGGGTCTCCAAGGTCACTTACATGCTAATGAGGGTCTCCGAGGCCATTCATAATAAAAAGACCTCTAAAGTCACTTACATAACTCTCGATGTCACTTACATAACTCTCGATGTCACTTGCATAACTCTCGATGTCACTTGCATACATGATAATGAAGACCATTAAAGCCACTTATAATAAATATCTACGATGTCACTTACATGCATGCTAAAAATTTGAGTGATTAAAAAATAACTTTAAAGTTTAAATCTAACCTAAATAGGTTATTTAGATTCAGTTTATATACTACTTAATACCGAAATACTATAATGAAAATAATATTCAATAAAAAAAAACAAATATAATATTTAATATAATATTATCCATTCATTTATAATATACTTGTAAATATATACTGTATATATATAATATAAATATATATATATATATATAATATAAATATGATCAGTACTTATCATATCTAAACACCTAAATATTGAGTCTCACTATTTAAAGAGAATTTGATCCATCTCATACTTACTTAATAATTTGATTATAATTTAACTTTTCATAAGTAAATGCTTTGATAATTTGGTCACAATTGAACTTTGCACAAAGTAAATACTTCAGATTCGGTAAAAACAGATAGAGTAATGTGTTTAGATTGTGGACAATTGGTAATTGGAATGCTTGAATTGTAATATTGTTTTGATTATGAACAAAGACAAAAATATCGGAACAACACAAAAACACATGATATCAAGTTTTAGGGAGTGTTCCTCTTAAGATTACTTTCTTCATGTTAGTTTATTTTTAACCTTTTAAAAAAATTGTCTTTTTTTTAGAAAAAATTAATATAGAGTTCTTTAACGATGATATCATTATCTTTTAATTAGAGTTGAAGTTTCACGTAATATATGTTGATTTTCATGTAAACTTTCGTAGGGAGGTGAAACTCTTATTCTAATTTTACTTTAATAATTTTTGTTTGATAAAATAATATTGAGTTTTTAGTATTATTATTAATTGCACTTTGTGTTGTTATTATCGCACTAACTTTCTTTTTGAGAAATTATTACATGGTCCGGTGTACCTCGTGCGTATCATTATAATCAATCTTTTAAGTGACATATAATTATTATTTTCAAAGTATGAAAAAGAGGTAATAAAACTCGATTACATGTATGGAAATTGGTTCGAACCATGGTGATCCTCCACAATGAAATAATTTCTTGTATCCTTTTATCTTGAAATCCATGTTTATAGTACTTGATTTTGGTTTTTGACAGCACTTTCTTTTAATATTTTATAGCGATAGAGAATTTATTTCACTTTCTCTTATTTTTAATCTCTATTATTATTATTATTATTATTATTATTATTATTATTATTTATTTATTTATTTTTATGCTTTTCCTGTTATCAATAATTTTTCTTATTTTTTATTCATTCACTTATTTTATAATTTAGTAATTATGCACTTTTAATATAAAATGGTTTTACACTGTTAATTAGTTAAAATATTACAATAACCTTGGAAATTAGTATAATTATCAACTTTTTTTTATGAATCTGGAATATAAAAACTGATGATAATGTAAGAATTAAAAGATATTAAAATAAATTATTTACTAGAAATATAAAAATTACGTACTTATAAAATCTAAATAAAATTTTCAAACAATTTTTTAATTATAATTTAGCGTGTATTTGAATTAAAATTAATCAGATAACAAAGTAAATATTTTATTAATATAATTTTTTATATCTGAATAGTAATTATTCGTTTCACATATACATAATATTCTATGATCTAATTATGGACAATTGTATTAATATTTTTTGATAGATTAGTTAATATTTACAATTATAATAATTTTAAATTTTACAATAACAAATACTTTGATCTTTTATATTAAAATGTATAATTACTAATTGTAAAATAAGTGATCGAATAAAAAATAAAAACGAAAAAATCATTGATAACGAGATAAATATAAAAATAAATAAATAAATAATAAAAATAAAAAGTGAGAGAGTCAAACAAACTCTCTCTAATAACAAAATACTAACGGAAATTAGTGAAATCATCAAAAGAAAAAAAAAACTTTAGATTTCATTAGAAAAATGTAAAGGTAGTTTTGGTATTTTAGTAAAATATGTACTGCATATTAGAATTTGTATAGTATAGGAAGCAAATGGCTTTGGATATGGCCGATTGTGGCCCAATAATGGAAAGGTTGATTTGAACCGAATTATTGGTGCCACTAAACCGGACCGGTTCTGGTGGTTTTGATGAACAGAGAGACTGGAGGAGAGCGCGGAGGAGAAATAGATGGCAATCGCTTCTGAGAGAGAAGAAAAAAGGTTCAGAGTTTGTAACTGTGAGAAATTGAGAGAGAAATGTGTTTGGATTGAGGACAATTGGTGATTACATATATTGTTTTGATTCATAAATGAACAAAGACGAGAATAATCAGAATGACAAGGAAGCGCATCACATCAAGCTTTGGGGAGTTTTCCTCTTCGGATTAGTCGGCGCCGCCGTCACTGCCTTCTCCGTTAGTTCGTTTTTCATTATTGTTAGAAAAACTTACATGCAGTGCCTTTAATTGTTGTTATCGTTGTTTTTTAATTAGAGTTGAAATTTATATTAGCAATATACTCGTAACAACCTGCAGATACAAATAAGATTATTTCACCATCCGATTTTCTGTTATTAGGTTTAATACAATAATATGATAACCACCTATTAGATTCAATCACTTATAAACAGAGTTTCACTCTCGATTACTCATCCTATCTCATACTTAATGAACTTTTCGGAAGTAAACGGAAAGTTACAGTTCGAGGACAATTGGTGATTGGAATTCTTGAATTGTAATATTTTTTTATTCATAAATGAACAAAGACGAGAGCGATCGGAACGACAAGCTTTGGGGAGTTTTTCTCTTCGGATTAGTCAGCGCCGCCGGCACTGCCTTCTCCGTTAGTTATTCGCATTAGTTTTTTTTTTTTTTTTCGTCTTCAAATTGTTCTTTGAATAGTATGCATGTTCCGTTTTTTTAGAAAAACCTTATTACTTTTAATTAGAGTTGAAATTTCACTTCGATGATATATAGTATATGTTGATTTTCATGCAAACTTTTGTCACGGAGGTGAAATTTTGATTCTAATTTTATTTACTGTTTGACAGAATAATGATCTTAGGGTTTGCATGTTCAGTGTTATTGTCAATTGCACTTTGTATTTTTTGTGTTTGAACTGCAAGCTCGAGATGCACAGGAATCATAGTGAAACTGATGGTGCATGCTATTATTGAACTCTTTGCAGCTGTGCAGGTCGCAGTCAAGAGGAGGAGGGAGTGGCAGTTCTTTTCGATCAGCATTTCAAGAAGCAACATGGAAGAGGTACCAGAAACGACTGCAAGGAGAGTACGAGGAGGAGATGGAGAGGGTGGTGGGTTTTATAGTAGAGTTTAATTTCTATGTATGGTCATTGTAAAAATCAGAAATCATGGTACTGGTGACTTTGAAAATAGTTAGTAAAAATCAACAAATTTAGCGTACAAGACAATTTGTTATTTGATGTATCTCTGCGTAGACTATTTATTCTTTCTAGTATCAATTACTTTTGTTCTTGTTTGATTATTATTTTTAAGTTAAACATTGCCTTTTAAAATAAAATGGGAGATGTGATGTGATCCTTCTTATGGACTATCCTGAGGCACAGTACATTGTGATGAAAGCAAATTTGACTGAAGTGTGTATTTTTTTAGTTCATTGATTATAGTAAGTGACAAAGAAAATGTGTTTTTTTTTTTCTTTGCTAGCTTAGATGTTTAATTGATTGGTTGATACTAGGCAGGGTGTGTTGATTCTAGGTTGGTTCTTGTAGGAACGTATAAAGCGTATGCAGAGTGTGTTTAATAGAGAAAGGGAGAAGCGTAGAAGAAGCTACGAGAGCTGGAGGGAAAATGGTGGTGGTGCACATCATCAACACATTCAAAGCGATGATTGGTATTGGAAGGCCCGAGAATCCTTCAGAGAGCAGTGGGCCAATTATCAACACACTCCAGGAGATAGCAGAAACTATTCGCTGTCACATCACTACTCAGTTTTGGGTCTTGACAGGTACTTACAGAAATATTGTGTTACTTTATTCAGTGAGCTCTGAAGCAACAGTTAGTTGTGTCTTGGTGGTGATTGTTTAATCACGTTGTTGAATCCGAATTATCCAACGCTTATATACATGTGAGATCATAGTTGCTAGAATTATCCAGCGCTTGTTTGCTCTTAGTTTATCAAGATTAAAGTCTTTATTTAATATTCTATATTTTAATCACATAATTCTTAAGGTAATGATCCTTTCATGTTTTATTTGAAAATCACCTACAGCATATAGTGTTAGGCATTGGAACTTTGCCTTTTTGATATCATTACTGGATTGCTTGAGGTGTGATTTGGTAGAAAATACCGAGCTTACTTATATGACATGACAGAGCACAAGATAGCGCAGTTCATACTGCTAGAATATGAGAATCGTGTTGACAGGAAGAGAATGTCTGTAACTAAAATATTTGAAGATATTATATGATACAACATGAGGGTCAGAGTAATATGTCTCATTTGGAGCAGTATGTAATTATGACCTAATAAAAAGTGATGTGATTTTGGTAACTGTTGATAGCTGATTGAACATTATTTGTTAACGGAAAACCGGGCATATACATAATAATTTAGCAATAGAATGTCTGTTTTGCATTCATGCAGCCATTAACGGTTCCCTTTTATGGATGTCAGGTTTAGAACAACACCATATACAGATGCTGAGATTAAGGTAAATTTCCGTTTTATTATTAATATTATCGCTTTTCATATATTACCGTATGCTGCGTAAACTATATGCACCACATCTGTATTGACAAAGAGATTGATATATGAATTATGTTGATAAATTTTATCTATTTTTCTTATTAGCATCGGATATGTAAAAGGGCCTAAGATTGACCCTTTGGTTGATATTATTTGATGGGTGGTAGGTTTTGCACCCTTCTTATTTATTAAAACAGTTAGTTTGGTAATCATTTTGTTGGAAATTAGTGAAATCATTTGAAAAATAACATCGTTATTGTTTGTGCTCAAGTAAAGTCACAAGGCTGCCTTAATTCTCGTTTGCAATTATTTTATCTAAGTATTTCAATTGGCCTCCTCCATAGAGATTGTATTTTTGCTCAGACGATGGCTATTGATCTACCAAAACCCTATGATAAGTTTCAAAAATTCCTTTGGAAAGCTCTATCGAGTAAAGGAGTTTGTATCACACATATTCAAACTATAAATTATATGTATGATGGGCCGACAACTAACTATAAACTCTAGTATAACACTTTCTATGACTTCTAGTTTGCAGCAAGGATGTACTTAGCCTTAGTACCTTTTTGCCTTAGTTTTGGACATCTTAATGTAAATTGCTTATTCTATTATAGATATTGCTCTATTGGGGCTTAGTTTCATAAAGTTTATCTTATCTCTTTCATAGATGGCATTTAGAACCAAGGCAATGCAGTATCATCCTGACCAGAACCAGGATAATAGAGGTATGCCTTTACTAGTCATTAAAAAGATCTTGTTAACTCCAACCATAGCATTATTGATTCTTGGATTTGAAAATATTATAGAGGCTTCTGAGGCCAAGTTCAAAGAAGTAATTTGTTCATATGAGGCCATACAAAAGGAAAGGAAGAACCAGAATCTGTAATTGCCCAACTCTGCACAACAATCCAGGAACCTTGAAGCAGATGAGGTATTCAAATTAATCATCGAAGGTCCTCTTACTTAAGCTTTTCTAAAATAGAATTATCATCCAGCTAAAATATGATTCTCTTGCTAGTAAAAATTTTGGGTAATTATCGCATCATATGTTAATAATTATGGTGTTGATGTGTTGTATTATAAGGCCGTTGTCCTTGGATGCATTTAATTTTTTTCTGTGTAATTGATTGTCCAGGGACATATTTAATTAATAAGAGTTGCAATCAGATGTCAATGGCCTCTTTAAAGTCTTTTTTACCGAATTAATTCATTTGCTGAATACTGCTGGGACTTGTCGGATAAACTGTTCTGTAAATTTGTTCAACACAATTTCGCAAACATTTTTATTAATATATACAAAGAGACTTACCATACCAAATATTATAATCACACAATGTGTGCTATGTCTAGGACTACTGGAGTAATACCACTCTGCTACCACAACTTAAGTGCATTATAAATAGATTAATTAAGCTCTGATGAAACAAGATTAAATACTAATAGCACTTTGCTAACACAACTTAAGCTTTGCATTGAAAAGTTATTTTTATAATTAAAGAGGAAACAAGATTAAACTGTTTTATATATAAGTAATGAGTTGCTTTCATAATATTTTTAGAGAACTTATTGAGATAAGCTAAAAGTATTTTATGAACATATTGTAAGTTATTTCTTGAGGTCTTCTAAATACTTACAAAAGGGTTTATGTCATGGTATAAGTTCCAACGAGTTGTTGTGATTCAACTGTTCCCACTCATAGTTAATCTTCTCGTAACTCTCATAAGTTACTCCCTTCATTTTGAATGTGACCAAATCATTATGTAATGTTTGCTTTGAAAGTGATTAATAATGCTACTAGCTACCTCCTACCATCTGAAAGGTTTTTCCTGTTCCATAAAGTGATCTACTTCGATTCCTTAATAAAAGTATAGGTGGAAAAGGGTCATAATCTATTTATTATATGTAAAAAGAAGAAAAAACATTGTATGTTTATTTTTTTCTGGTGATTTTTTCATGGTGCCCTTTTTTAGTAGAGGATGATGTACTGTGCATGATTTGATAATTTCAATATATTTAATGTCTTTTCATTTTGCATCCTATAAAAATTAGTCCTTCATAAATGTTTGATTAAGTAATCTCGATTGTAGAATCTTTCTTCTGAATTTGACCTGCCATACTGAAAACGGGTATAGATTAGGATTGAGGAAGAAAAAGTGATGGCATGCCTGTTGTCTTATGGTCTAAATGTATTGCATTAGAAATTATTCAACTTAGCACATAACAGTGACACCTTTAAAAGCTAATGTCATGGCAGCTTTCCTTTGTTTCACTTTATTCTTTATTCAATGGAGGATGCAGCCTTGCTACCTGCGTTAATAACGGATGTCAGTAGCAGATTTAGGTAGTGTATCCTACCAAATTTATAACTTCGCTTCTTATTATGAGAAGTTCAATTAACACAATTTAGGAAAAAAAAAAAGCACTAAAATAAACCTTTTTAATGTATAAAATTATAAGCAATTGAACTTCTGATAGAAACTATTTTCACATAAGTGGATTAAACATTATTATTGACACCAACCAACTTAGTTTAACCTTGGTATTACTTATCGTTACCAAATACAGCAGTCAGTTATATAAATTTTACAGTAGTATTTAACTTTCCTAGAAAACAAATTTGGTCTGAGTTTCATAGTGAAGGAAGAGGGGTTGCGTTGAGTTCTGACCTGTCAATATAAATCTCACCTATAAGCAATCACTAATGTAAATTGAGTTTATTAAAATCTCGTAGATATTTGTATAAAGACTTTATGGGAAATGTATTCAATAAAAAAAGAAGATACAATTCAATTAAATAAGATTATTATTGCTGTATCTTATTTTAAAATACAGTATTTAATTTTTTTTCATCAGAGCAAATTTGCATGCTAGGAATTTTGTATTATTCACAATAACCAAAGTTAAAACTTTAATAAAAGAGATCAAGTTGAATATTATTCAGTCTTAATAACACTATGCCTACAAATAAAAAAGTTATTTTATTTTTAACTACAAATGTGAAATTAATATTTTGATTTAATACAAAGTTAAACAAATAAAAATTACAAAAATATAGGTTTAATTAAATTTTAAATTTCTTATGAAACCGAGAATATTCAAAGTTTTTAATAAAAGTCTTCATGTAACGCATCGTGGTCATTACTTAAATATTGTCGTTGTTTATGTGTCTTAAAAAACAAAAAATGATATAAGTAAATTTTAAGTTCTTCACATATTTGAATATTTTTAATTAAATTTCTACTAAAAGATTATTATTAAATATTTAAAATCTTTATTTTTCCTACAGAAAGAGAAGTTATAACGATCAAAGATAATAATTACGTCAATTCGATTGATAGTAAAATCATATAACATAGACTCCATTGAAAACTAAAAAAAAATTAAGATACTTTGTAGAAATGAAAATTAAAAAAAAATAATTAAAAATACTTAAATTTATTAAATACTTTAAACTTAATTAAGAAAAAATATATCAGCTAATATTTTTACTTTTAATATAACATTGTATAATATAAAATAAACTATATATCCCAAACTAACAGTATTAGAGATGCTTTATAATGGTATATATACTCAAGACATAAAAAATTCAACAACATATCACAATATTTAGAAGAAATTTAAGAATATATATATATATATATA
>Ga0099824_1005431_pt1 | contig 17955 bp, 9 predicted proteins | sample SiratrowhiteBW_FD_76837 | JGI IMG/M metagenome (GOLD analysis project Ga0099824, IMG submission 76837) | Root nodule microbial communities of legume samples collected from California, USA - Siratro white BW | ecosystem: Host-associated > Plants > Roots > Nodule | place: USA: California... | reverse complement strand
TATATATATATATATCAATTATAATATTTCTAAATAAAAACTATAGTATATTATTGATAACATAATTTATTAAAAAAAACCTTTTTTAACTTTTAAATAGTTTTATTATTGAGAGACTCTTTTAACATTTGATTTTTTTTTTAAAATAACATTCACAAAAAAATTACAAAAAAAAAAAACTAAACTCTTTAAAATTTCTTTACAGACAAAATTTGTTTCTTAAACAGAAACTGATTTCTAGGAACGATTTCTGCACTTTTATAAATAATGACATTTAATAAATAAAAATATTTATATGGTATAAGAATATATGTACAACTATCACAATTTTTTTTTTTTAATTTTTAGATATTATTTACAACCTTTTGTGTAAATACTACAAAAGCATAAATTATTTTGTTATATTCAGTGACATGAATCGTATCATAAAAACCCAAAGTACCACCCAAAAAAGTAAACTTTATATTACAAAATCGCGTTCCCAAATGCTATTTAAATAAAGTTTAAACAAAAACTATTTTAAAAAAATATTAAAAATATAATATTAAATTAATCACAAAATGTTCATGGTTTGATAATTAATATAATTTTATTCTCGTAAACTAAATAAATTAACTTCAACAAATTGAAAAACATAAATTAAATTTCAAATTATTAGTTTACTTAATTAAATTACAAATTATATTTCTAAAAACTAATCAATTATACATATATTATTAATTTTATTTTAAAAATATAAGTTTAAAATTTATTTTGACATTCTTCAAAATAGATCTGGTTTAGTAAATAAATAAAAGTTTTATTTTTTGTAAAATTTGACATATTCCCCTTCCATATTCTACTTTTTTTAACCATCAATGGTCACATCACATCTCATATCTTAGGCCCAATCAATCATTACCTTATCAAGTATCGATCTTCTTATCCCAGGGATATACTCTGTGCATCATCAACACCATTTTAAATTTATTTTTCTTATTGCTATTTAGTTAAATGAAATTAGGTCAAATTATTAAGAAAAATATGGATTTCAATATTTAATAAATATCAACTTTTTCCCGAGTCCTTTTATTATAGCACTTTTGTAGTTAATTGGGTATTTTAGCTTTAAATGTTTAACAAGCTCTAACAAAAATAGAATAAAAGTTGGATAATAAATAGACTTTACAAATTACAAACACTTATTTCCTATATAATCTCTATCTGTAATTATATACTTCTTTTCACCTTGTCTTCCTACAAACTAAATTATCTAATAATAAGAAGAAGAATCATCATCATTGGGCAATCAAGTTAATTAATAGAATAGAAAGAAAAGATGGGGGTGAAGGGACACAGTGATTCTATTATTTACACATTAAAACTAATTATTGATATACATGAATCTGTTATTTACAATTTCAACAGAAACAAATCCTTGGTAGTATCCACAATTTTGCATCATAGTGAAGCTAGTGAAGCTACTCCTTAAGCTTCTCTATCTCTCCAACCATTTTTTATTAACATTGTTAATTAAGCCTCCAGTGCCAAACAAAGAATATTTCCATGCCTGAATTAAAAACCCAGAAGCAGAAAAGCCAATGAAAAAAGTATACATTAATAATACAAATAAATATATCAAATAGTTCCACATATATGAAGGATTAACAATACTGGTACAGGCAATTTATATATACAAATAATGATTAACTAATAAAAAAACACTAGTGATAACAACAATAAGAACTATGTTGTCTTTTTCATTATTTTAATGTATCCAAGGTTTTTATAATGGTTGTTGCCTATGAGCATTATGCTAATACTAAGAGTTACAAATGATTGATTGTGTTGTAAACAGTGCAGACCAAGAAACTTTAAACAATGTATAAAGCAGATGCAAACAAATTACCTTCAATTCAAATTCAACTCCAGTTTCTTCAAAATGATTCTTCATTTTCAAGCTTTCTGTCACTATTTACAAACATGAGTTGAGCCTCGGTGTTTAAGCGCTCCCTTCTATTATTTACAATCTCATGCTGAGTATTTGGTTTAATGGTGTCATTGTTATTTACAAAGCTCACAGTTCCAGAAGGCATAACATGATTATCCCATTCAGTAAACTCAGAAAGAGCATCACCATCATCAGTCCTGCCATTTCCAGATGGCCGCAAACTATGATGTGACACTTGCTCATCTTTTTTGCTATCCACAGAAGTCCTGTAACACAATCATAACTTTTCAATATCATAAATAACCAAGCTATTTCCATGCATACAAGGGGGTCATAATAAAGTAAGAATCCAAAGAAAATTTAACTTCAACAGACAAAGTAACCAATACAATGTTCAAATACTAAGTCAAAAGAATATGGTAGAAAATCACTCATTTAATTTGTCATCAAACCTTGTCTGCTGTGACTTTGGAGTCTGAATATAGTCCACAATTGGAACCAAGTTTTTCGATCTAGCTTCAATCACACGTGTTGGAATCCTTTCAATCTCAAATTCACCTCCCAAAGCAGCTTCTTCATCCATTATGTTAGGCTCTTGCAACATTGAATGAAAATATATCTGGTTGGAAAAGAATTATGCATGTAAATATCAGCTAAAGGGCGTAGTAAGATAAGAGACTAAAAGCACAGTTTCAGGATTGAAATAATATACCTCAGGTTTTGCCCATAATGAAGTCTGAGCTTGATGCATTTGAAGTTCAGCTTCTGAAATATACAAATGATGCTTCTCTTCAAGAGAGAGATTAACTTTAACCACTCCATTCCTGATTTTGGGGGCAATGGTATGCTCCTCCTCCACTTCCTCTGGATATATTTTATTGGCATCGGACATTCCATTCTCACCATATATGTCTATGTTCTCTTCCCGGTCTCGTCGACTATGACTCTGACATATATTCCATTTTTGGATAGCCTCAACTACTAATCTTGCATCATCCTGTGGAAGGGATTCATAAGCAGGAGCCAATCCAGAGACAACAGCTGAATCTTGATTGGTTAACATGCGCAGAGCATATTGTATCATAGAACCAGTGGGTGAAAAGACCAACAGGTGATACTTTGAATTGTTCCCTTCCGAACTTTTATAGCTGCGAAAAGATGAAGCAACAGCCCCAGAAAGGGAAGTCTTCCTACCAGTTGCGGCAGCGGCGGCACCAGTTACGGTGCCCCTCCAGCCATTGGCTCCATTCCTGATCCGGCTTACCACAGAAAGAGTGATTGGAGGGCCAGCCACAACCAAACTCTTTTGTTTAGGCTTTAGCATGGCTGAACTATGAGACCATCCCTGGGGGTGATTAGCTGTAGTGCCTAATCCACTATGTTTTGTGGTAAAACTATCATCATAGGATTGAATATTTACATGTCCTCCTTGAGGATTTATGGCAAATAGATGGCTAGTGCCCCTCGAGGAACTAATCATAATCCACTTGCTATCATCACTGAAACTGATATCTTGAATAACCTGAAAATCCCAATACATTATTATAGGTCCATGCTGCTTGTGTGGATTAATTTTGATAGAGACATCGATAATGCATTAAACAAAAGGACAATCAAGCACTCACCGCATTTGTAAAGCCACGTTGCAGCTTATACAAATGGACATAAGAAGGGCCAGTATCAGAAGCTGACAAATTGTCCTGTACAGGCATGATCTTGAAAACATTTATGTTATGACCCTGAATGGAAGCTGTCACTAAAATGGTACCACTAGGATCAAAGCTTAATGCTGAAATGGGACTCTTGTGCGCCCGAAATTGAGCAATAACGTTTCTGGAGACAATATCTTTAACAATAACCTGAAAGAGAACAAAAACAAAGTTATCCTACGCCAAAGACAGAATAAAATGCTACAGCAGCAACCATAACAAAACTCTCAAACTGATATATAAATCAAAAAGTAAGCCTTAAAAGCATTTACAAAAAAATCAATTTTAAGAAAGACATTAATATTTTCAAAACAAGATTTGTACGAACAATGCTGGAAGAAAATGAATATAATCCTGGAAACAATATAATATATTTTAATCCAAGTACCATTTGTACAAAACATGTACAACCTAAAATGGAATGTTTTATCATCTGTTTTGAGCCAACATTATATATATTCAAGTAAACACAAAATCAAGAACAGCATTTCACCATTCCAATGTTATCTGCATCTGTTGAATGGCCATTAATGGTTCCGACGCCCTTAGAGCCAGAATTTACAGATTGTAATGAACCATTGGTATCAGAGCAGTATCTGGAAAGTTTCTTATACCCCATGTCTCCAAGGGAGACAATACCGGTAGCAATATGCTTGCTGGACTCTTTGGCATAGTGTGCAATCAAACTCCCATTAGAAGAAAAACCAGAAAAACTGGCAGAAGGTGTCAAATGTTGTGCACTGACATGTCCTGAATTGGAGACAGCAACTGGACTTCCACTATAAGCCAACCATCTCGGTCCCACCGCAAGTGGTCCATAACCTATGCCTCCAGAACCAGGGACACTCATGACTATAGGATTGGTAAGTAAAATATATGCCCTTATTAATGTGGTAGCATCAAAACAGTGAATCTGCAAAAGAATGATTCCATCAAATATTCCAGCAAAACACATTCTAAAGTTGATTAGTATAGAATATATATTAGAATGTATACCTGAGTGGACTGAGAAATAGCAACTACTCGAGAACTGCACCTCACAGAATAAACAACTGATCTAAACTTCAGCACATGAACATATGACTGGGATTTCATAGAATAAAACCTAACTGTAGTTGGCAGATAGTTTCCATTCATTTGGTCATGTGAGTTTAAAGTGCTCCCATTATTAGGGGTGGCCAACCCATCTTGAACATTGCTACCTCCCACAAAGAACCCATCTGTACAAACAACCAAAAGCTGGCGACTGTTTCTGTAATTGTCTTCAGATCTCTTTGATACAATTGGATTAGGTACCATTTGCATAAAAGAAACAGGACCATCATGTCTGGATACAAGGTCACGGACATTATTTGATTCATCAACATGCCAAACCTGGAAGCCAGACCGATATCCTAGAAGAAGTACTTTCTGAGTAACTTCACCCTCACCCTCTAACTTGTCAAACCCAGCCCAGATAACCTATAGAAATTTTATGATTCAAATAAGTCACCAGGTCTACACGAAATACAAAAAAATGTAAATGGAAAAAAGTATCAAGTATTCAGTAGAAGAAAGGAAACTAAAAGAAATATATAATACAAACAACAAATCAGATTCAGCACTGCAAAGAAAAAATGTAATTTAAGAACTTGATGTGGATTTGAGTATGTAAAAGCAATTCTCTGGATATTCATATACAGACTTAAGATATTCAAATATGCAGTCCCGTTACAACAAATCAAAACTAGATGAACAAATGCATCATGAAACAATCTCATTATCTCCAAAAGCACATGACTAGACATATAATTTTTCTGTTCACGCAACCAATAAAAATAGATAGATTATTACATCACTTTTTCATACAAAGAAATCTATTAATTCCATTACCATGAAAGAGCCAGATAAAAGAGTTACATCGTTAAATATGGTGATAACTGTCAAAATTTAGCTTCAAATCAATTGAAAGTGTCCTTAAATTTTTTATAAAACTCTTAATGCCTTTTACCTCATATGAATTCCTAACCATGCAATCCATAACACTGTGTCATGTGACACACTCCTGCTTATCCAACAAATGACATCATTTCTTACTACACAGGATGCTTAAATCCAAATAGTGTCCACGTTTCTAGCTAAATTAATAAAACTTTAATCTACATATAAAAATTCTCATATCAAACTATCAAAGAGAGCAAGACAAGTGTGAAATAGATTAGCAGAATCACAAAACAGAAGCCTAAAAGTATCAAACCACCAATTTTTCTGATATTAAAGTGTCAAGACACCTGCAAATTAAAATTGCAAGAATGCGTTCACTACTTTACCAGATAGTGGTTGATCGTAGTCAAAGTAAAGTACAACACTAGGCAAACTAAGGGAACAATATCAGGTGTTCAAACCCATTCTATAGAGGTGTTTACCCAGCCATAACTTCCGACATCAGAGTTTCACATGTGCCATTGGAATTGTATACTCTTTCAGAGGCAAAAAAATGTGCACTCTGCTTCTAAATATTAGCATTCAAAACATTCCATTCAAGAAAGCATCGTTTCGTAACAAACAATACAAACAAAAATAAGAACTTCACAAGCAGGAAGCCACTAATCGCACCCAGCAAGAGCTCTCGGTAGGCTAAAATGACCAAGCAATGGCATTCTTATCCCCAAATCACACATTGATTGAATACAATAAACACGATCCCACATAAAAAGCACCATAACCTTTTATTAAACCTTGCACGGGACAAGTTCAAGTATAGAATTTTGAACTATGTAATAATGACCGAGTATGAACAAGCAGCGGCAATTACACCAGATTCGGATTTTAAACCTATACTATAAAATTAGCAGAAATATAGACCATTCAGATACACAATCAAGATATATCTGTATCACAAAAACAAGGAATTTTTTAAGCAATCAATGAATCTATACCTGCCCTCTAATATTAGAAGTCATTTAAACCATTCAGAAACATGATCGAGTAATTAAACAATTATACATAAACCAAAAGTAAACATCCTATAAATGCAAACAAACCACCTTTACCATTTAAATCAATACAAACCACAAGTTCACCGCGATGAGCAATCAAGCAACTATTCTCAAATCACCAATAAAAAAAGTGACACATACCTGATCATGGTCGGGGACATCATCCCTCTCCACAACGGATGAAGCTACAACAGATGCAGCAGAACGCGCAACAGTTGAAGCACCAGAGGAAACAATCCTGAGGTAGCTAGAAAGAGCACGAAAAGAACTAGGAATGAAGCCGCTGGTTTTGCCTCCACCATTACCCTGATGAAGAAGCTGTTGCTTCTGTGCACCATTCCTCATCCCCATCACCAAGAACACCAAAATAGATCCTAACCACAACACGAAAATCAACGATTCCCCAAATTCACCTTCAATCATAACCCCCCAGCTTCCCTCCCCGTTCTTCACCCTCTCCCACCATCCACAATCGCAGCAAATCTTCAATCCCACCCACCAAAAAGTACAACAACCCCAAATAAAAAAAAATCTTTTTTTCTGGGTTCTGTTCCAAAAACCACAAACGACAAAGAAGACAAAAAAAGTTGGGATTTTTCTTTTTCTGCAAGCCACAATCAATTATTATTTTTGTTATTATTGTTCCCCCATTATAAATGAAAAAGAATAAAGGATTCAACTAATTACACAAAATAAAAAATGAAAAATGAAACTTCACGGTTTAAAAATGCTAGACATGATTGATCAGATAGGATTAAGGAAAAGGATGTTCCAAAAACCAGCTGAGAACCAGGGAAGAGATCCGATGAGAGGGAAAATCAAAAGCTAGAGAGAGAATAACTGTAGAGAGGAAGAAGGAAAATAGAGATGGAGAGAGAAAGAGAGAGAGAGAAGGGAATTGATTATTGGATAACAAGGAAGAAGCAAAACCAAATTGTGGATAAGAAAAAAATAAAAAAAAAAAAAAAAAGAAGAGGAAAAAAAAAAAAAAAAAAGAGAAAAAAAAAAAAAAAAAAAAAGGGAAATGATTATTAAAAAAAAAAAAAAAAAAAAAAACAAATTGTGGAAAAGAAAAAAAAAAAAAAAAAAGTCTCTACACACGTCTCTTCTGTTTCTCTCTCCAAAAAGTTTTATTAATTTTTTCAAAGTTGTTCTTCTCTTGTGTTTGTTGTTGGTGGTGTTGTGTTGTATTGGAATTCAAAGCTGTTCCTTCCAACCAGTTCAACAAAAAAATAACCTCTTCTCCTTCCAAAGTTATAATCTTTCTCCCACGTCTTTTCCAGATCCAACACTGTCAAACAGTTTTCTTCTTCTTCTCACTTTCTCTCTCTCCAATTTTTATCTCCCTAATTAACTATATTAATTAAATAAGTTGTGGGATTAGCATGATTGAGGAATTAAATTAGGGGGTGACTGTCCCAGTTCCCATTATGCCTTTTAACACTTTCCAACTAAGCAGCTTCATTTATGGGAAGAACAATGAATGATACTATTCCTAGTTACAAGTGCTACCTAAATATTGGTAACTTCTCCCATAATCTTATGTTTTTTCTGTTTTTCCTAGGTCACATGTTTCCCCATAAAAACCCTTCATTGCATTATCTTCACAGTTTTATATATGGTTAAAAAGCATTACAGATTACTGAATTTAAAAATATTTATTAAAAAAATAACTATGATTTTAGTTTTATATGAAATAATTTTGTATTTTAAGTTCTACCATGAGTTTGGTTATTTCATATTTTATACAAATTTGAGTATTATTTTAATGCGCGGTTAATATAATGATTTTTATATATTATCACTATAGATTATAGTTGATATAATAAGTTTTAAATTAAAGCATTTATTATAAAAGCTAATGGCTTTCTAATATTTGATTATGATTATGTGTGTATGATAAGATGACGTGTAAAAAATGCTTTTTTACAAACCTAATTAAACTGATATAGTTTTAAAATAATAACTAATTGTATTAAGAATATTCGTATGTTTAAATTAACGCGACATTGAAAAAACAATTAAAGTGTATAATCTAAATAAAGTTGTTCAGTTTTATAATAAAGATGATTTTAAAAAATTTAAGATCAATTTTTTAAAATTTAAGATGGATAAATAATTTTAATAAATTTTAATCTATTTTATCAATAAGTTTATTTTAAGTCTAACACAATTTTACAAAATTAACTTGTAAAGTAAAATTTGTATTCACTTATAATTTAAACCTAATTCAACCTTACAAAATTGAGTTATAAAGTGAAGTTTACATTTATTTATAAATTGAAAGATATTTTTTTTAATCAATGTAGAAATTCTAACATATTTCAAGTATTAAGATACATTTTAGATATAAATTATGAAAATATATTTTTATTTCAATTTATTTATTATGAGTTTTATTCAAAATAGTCATGAATAATGATATATAAAACCATAAATAATGTATATTATATTGTATTGTTGACAAATGTAAATGATTTATAATATGCTAGGTTTTGAAATGTTTCTCAAATTTCAGATTTTGATTTTTTTTGTTTTAAAATATAATTAAAAAATAAGAATATAAATTAAGCTCAAGTTTTTCAGCGCATGGAATCACTCTTAATATGCGAATACAAGATACTTAATTAGCAATACATATATATTAAATACTTTCTAAATTCATATTATTTATAATTTTGAATTATATCGTGTCATAGATTATACCTATATTTTTCTTTTCTCTCTCATTATTATGGAAAGTAATAATTTTCTTTGTGTTCACTTTCCACCTTCCAAATATCGAAAGCACTTTTACTTTATTGGTTGGTGCTATTTGGAATGAAAAAAATAATGCATTCAGGGTAAGAAGTGAAAAGACACTATTAACTTTTAACATTATGAGATGTTTCCTCGGAAAATAAATAATAATAATAATAAATGCAAGTTGAAATTAGTCAAACATGGGTGGTTTAATCATTGTATGAAACTCGTGAGTTAGGATGCTGACCAAATATTTTGCATTTCAATTTAAAAAGAAAATAAACAATGACTACTATTTCTCAATTATGCTTCCAAAAATCAAAATTGCACTTTTCCAACAACCTCACTTTCTTTTCTTCCTTTTAAGGGTTGAAAGAGATGAACCATAATCAAAGAGAATGAGAAGGGAAATTAAGATACCCAAAATGGTGCACAAAGCTTCCCTAAGTTACCATGGATGTGTTTCCACTCATGTTTATTTTCTCCATTTGGTTATTTTCTTATGGAAAAAAATGATGAAGAGTTTGGTTCACAAGGAATGTGGGGGACCAAAAAATTTAGGCCATCCAAATAGGGGAACGGTCCATCTTCACCTACAAATCATTGGCCATTCTTTTACTATCAAACAAATGTTGTGATCCTTTTCTTAGCTCATATGTGTCGTGCAAAGCTCCAAACAAAAACACACTTCTCAAAATATCCAATTCCATTCTCTTCAACTCACATGTAATGTGTCCATATGCTTCTTTCATCAATTGCCAAAACCATAGAGGAACAACCACACACAAAATTAGGAAAATTATAAAGTATATTATCATCACATGGTTAATTCACATCAAAACATTTCATATTTGTTACTATTTTAATTTTTTATAAAGATTAAAACTACATCAGTTTAAGTAATAAATGGTGCTTCCAATATCTACAAATCTTGTATGTTGTTTGGTCATGTTTTTGTATTGCAATTGAAATTTCACCTAAATTAGTGAATTAATAAAAATATTTTTTTCATTTTAGTGTAATTTTTTTCAAATTTTTCAAAATGGAATTTTTTTTCACAATTTTGATTTTAGTTCAAAAAAAAAATAAATGAAAATTGTATCATGATAGAACAATTTCAAACTATTTGTATTAAAATTATGATTCTAGATTAAATAAAATCATGTCATGATAATATAATTTTTTTGTAATGAAATAATGTCAACTTAACATAATTTTACCCCTAAGAGACAGTTGATTAAGAAAATTTTATAAAAAAAATTGCAATACAATAAAATAAAATTAAAAAAAAAAACTAATGATAAAAGATTCTATCAAATATTATCAAAATATAAAATTTCATTTTATTTATTGAAAAAGATATATAATGTGTATCATTATAATAAAACTCAGACTTTTTTCTTGAGAATTGTTTTGGTTTGAATCTATTCCAATATTTGAAATTGGTGAAAATGAGATTTAAGCCTAAAAGAATATATACTCATTGATAGCAAAGTTTGGGCAATGAGGTGTTTGCAAGGGTCGCTAATGGAAACCTAATGTAACAAGAAACCTCAAAGCTAACCTCACTTTTTCATCAAGTCAATGAGAATGTTTCATTTCGCAAGGAAAATTTTAAAACGTGCTTCTCAAGTTATTTTAGGACGTGTTTGTTTAGTTTAATTCCCGTAAAGTAATTATTTATTCTCATAAATGCTTTCAAATTTTGATAAAACTAAGCAATTACTTTACCAGATTAAATTAAACTAAATAGACAATTAGTCTATGACTTATTTTATTCATTTATTAGTTTGTCTAGTCAAAGTGAAAAACATTTAATATACATTGCAGTCTTTTCCATGGATGACTTGAAATAGCATCTTGTTTATTATTGTTATTATTTAGCCTATTATTTTAATAAAAAATAATTATTATTTTCACTTTTAATATTGAAGTGTTATTTTAATTCTAATAAAAACATTCTAACTTTAATAAAAAAATAAAATTAATTAATAAATATAAAGTCATACTAAAAATATGTGTCTACAAAATAAAAAGTAATTATTATTTTAATATGTGTGTGTATATATATATATATATATATATATATATATATATATATATATATATGTGTGTGTGTTTTATTATGCCATTAAACTGTTACTTTTATTAAATAGTTTAAATTTAATTAAACAATTTAACATTTTTAGTTAAATTTGAGTTTCATTTACCTTATCGACAAATTCTTTAAACAATTTTAACACAATGGTGCTTATTTAAGCATTTTATATTTTTCTCCTTAAAAATTTAATTTAAGACAATCTAGTTTCATATTTCTATATTGTGAGTCAACAAAAGAAAAGTAAAAGGGAAGAAAATCTCTACCACGCATGCAGATTTTTATTGAAGAACTAAGAATTTATTAGATGAAAAGAAATGTTTTGGTTTTTGGTCTTTTGATAAGAAAATAATGGCTTCATACAAGATACACAATCACAAAACCACTCTTACTTTAAGACCCACATAACATAAACATTCTAATATCACACATGGATTGAGTATGCATCATGTAAGGATTTCAAAATCAACTCATGGATTTTGTGAAATTTTGGCTAAAATGTATTTTGTATTAAATTAGTTTTGACTTTTTTTACTTTTAAAAGATTAATTTTTATTATATATTCTTAAATTTAAATCAATGTTATAATTTCTAATATAGTTTTTATTATTATTTATTTAATAACCGATTCTGAACTACTTTTTCTATTATATAAAGACTTTAAATTTGTTTGGTTAAGCAAATATAAATCATTTCGAGAAGACAAGTTGGCGTTGTTTGATAAATTTCTCTGTATTGCTTATTTATTTTATTTTAATTAAATAGCTTTAAGATTTACCTTTTTTTATTTTCACCTATTTAATTTTCTATAAATCATAAGTATTATTCTAGATGACAAAACGGATGATTTAACCGGTGTTCTAAATTAACTTTGATTTTTTTTTTTTTGGGTTTTATTTTATCCTATATTGAAATAATGGGTTAATGAGTCATTGTGGTCCGTTTTATAAAAGTAAAAAAAAAATAAAAAAATTTAAGTCATATTTAAATCTAATAATTTATATGTAAATTACGTAATACATGTTGAAAAAAATATTTTTTTTTCAAAAATATAATTGTTAATTTATAAAAATTGATTAAAACATAAGTTTATGGATTGGACCCACCTAAGCGCATTTCAGCGCATGCTTTTCGAGATTATCTTTAATATAAATTTATTTTGACAATACCTGCTGTCACCATTTTATTTTTATTCCTTGTACAAGTTATGATGCTCATTATTGTTAATTAGACATACTAATCACTAAATGCATTATCATAACAATTAAACATCACGAATTTAATTATTATAAAATAATTCATATAATAAAAAGTTCATGTTCGATCCATTATTATAAAATAATTCATATAATAAAAAGTTCATGTTCGATCCTATATATATATATGAAAAACCTTCTTTATCTTATTCTTAACAGTACTTTGTTCTTGGTTCTTGATATTACTTATCATGTAGCTAATTTATAACTTTTTCACTACACTAATACAAAAATCACTTTTTATAGCAATTTTGGAAGACATACAATAGTGATTATGACATACTACAGCGATTATTGTAATACATATAAGATATCATTACGATTCTTTAAAAATTGTTGTAAGAAATCTACCAGATTATCCAAACAAAGATAGTTTCACTCGAGGAGGAGATATTACGGCAGTTGTATCAAGCAATCGTCGTAATAGAGGGATACTACGGCGGTTATATCAAGCAGTTGCCGTAATAGAGGAATACTACAGCGGTTGCCTGATACAATCAATGTAGTATCTCTATTTTCTTAAAAAAAATCAGAATTTTTTAAAATTATTTGATAAATCTCTAATTCATACAAGAAAACACTATAATAAATTCTAGAATTTTTTGACCAGTATAGACATGTAAAATAGAAAAATAAAACATGTAAAAAAATACTAAAAAAATAAAAAAGAAATAGTAAACAATGAAATTTTGAAAATTTTTTTGAGTTCGAATCTGTTACATCATTTCGAACAACTTTCATTTTTGGAGCGTCTCAATCCGAACTCTCTATCAAAAGTTATGGTCATTTGAAATTTTTTCGCCCTAAATTTTTGCAACTCAAAATCTATGACAACTCTATACAACGTAAGAACTCTACCATCAAATATACACTAAATCAAGTTGTTCATAAAAAATTGGGTCAAAAACAAATTTATAATTATTTTTAATAAATTTTACAAAATTGCTAACCAACGATTCACAGTGGAGAAAATATCACGTATCAAGCGTATAACATCCTCAAAAACCTGCAATGTAAAAAAGTTATCAAACTACCTATGTCGAAAATGCTGAAGAAAGTAGATGAAAGCAACGAAGGAACCAACTAATTAAGCGAAAGTAAGAAGAGCGAAGAAGAACCAAAGAGAAGGGAGTTTTAAATTTTCAAAAAAAAAAAAATAAACAGGAGGAGGTACTACAGTGGTTGTGCTTAATAACCACTGTAATATCTTTCAACTTAATTTTAAAAATGGCACCGCGTTTTTGTTTAATGTGATTACATTTTAATCGTTGTTTTATCCCGCTTTAGAATGTGGTTTTTCTACTAGTGTTAATTCATCAAAACCCTTATCACTTTGCCATGCATCAGAGTTTTAAAAGGTTTTGGCCTAGTTTACGTGTATATTCTTTAGGACTACAATACAATGATCTGACACCACTTTGCATTTATTGTTTGTATCCCTATCACTCTTCCAACCATTCAGGTGACACTAAGGCTTTATTTAATCTATTTTTTCCAATACCATTTGCTCTACTACGTGTATTTTTGTCCAACTAAAGATAAATCTATCATCTTTGTACTCTAAATGAACTTGTTGAACCCTAACATTTTTTGTTTATTGCTTCCCTCCTAGTTTATTTCACTATTCTTTTGTGAATTAATAACAACATTAAAATCTTTCAACCTTAAGTCTATTGAGATAGTATCGTTAGGGTCAGTTACCGGATCCGAGATAAATTGACTTTAGATTCAACTCCTAAACGATGTGGGACTATTTAAAATATAAGATGAGGAAACGAGGTTCCCACAAAAATATTGTCCGCTTTGAAAGTCAGAATTCCGTTATGACTTTATTCTTAAAAGATGTATTAGTAAATTAACGGTTTATTTAGTTCTCATGACTGATTTGCTACTACAAATAGAATGAAATGACATACAATGAAAATTAAAAAAGTGAGGAATAAAATATTAATAATGAAAAACGAGAAAAATATAAATTATAAACTTTCTTTCCGTTCGACTAGAGATTTGAGCGAAAATGAATGTTTATATGCTTTATATAATTAATTTTATTAGTAATAAATTAATATTATATTTATATAACAGTCAAATAAATATAATTAATAATATAATATAATAATAATAATTTTAATAAGATTACAAAATAATAATAAAAGTAACAATAATAAAATTAAAAATTATAAAAGTAATAAAAATAATTTTATAAAAATAATAATTTAATTATATAATATACCATAATAATTACTAAATAATGATAAATTTAATAAATTTATAAAATAATATTAATAATAAATTTATAAAATAATAATAAAAATAAAATATTAATGATATTAATATTAGAAAGTAAGTATAATAATAAAATCATAAATAATAATTATAATAATAAAAATAATAAAATCAAATAATAATAAGAATAAAATTATAACAATAATGAAGATAAATTTATAAAATAATAATAATATTATTAACAATAATAATTTAAATTTTATTTTAAAATAATTAATAATCTAACTTCATCAATTAAAAATAATAATAATTTATTAATCACACTCAACTTCAATTATATTTAATTTTAAATTAATCTTAACGACAATTTCATCTACTAAAAAATTATTTTATCAATCACACACATTATATCAGTCATGTATTTTTATAAACTTTCCACTCAAATCTCATTATTTTTTTTTCTATTCTTAACAACTAAATTTTTCACACATTTTTATTTTAAATCAACTAAAATATATTCTCTTAAATTTATTCTTTAATCTAAACAAAACTTAAGAGAAGAAAATATATTTAAATTGATTTTAATTTTAATTCTTAAGCGGTATGAGATTATTACATATATCAAAGCAAGATAATTATTCAAAACATTTTACACTGAATGTATTTGGTCACGGTATCAAATTCTCTAATGATTTTTCTTTTTTTTTTGTTTGCTAAAACAGTTAGTAAACTAAGAAGTAAATAAAGTGCATGGTTAGAGGTGGTTAGTTTTGGTTCCACATTTAAAGATAAAATCGATGGAGAGAAGAACCACATTGGTTAATGAGGGCAATACAACCTGGAAAAGCAACTTAGGATCAGAAAAATGCGGAGCATTATGCTGCAACATTTATAAAGCTTGTTTTTGTTTATTTTGGTAACTTAGATCTCAAAACTGATTCAGCCTATCTTCTCAAGGACCAAAATTTGTCACTTTTCTTTTTTAAAAAAAAGACCATAAGATGGTGTGAGGACAACTTGTTACGTGACTAAATTAATATGGCATCATGCTAATTAATACCTAGCCCTTTATGAACTTTGTTTAATATTAATAGAACTGAATAACTTTCTTTTAAAATGTTTAACATGGTAATTGCTTTGGTATATGTCTCCATTAAGGAATTTTTAGGCCAAAAGTGTAAAAAACTCAGAGTAAATAGTAAATTTGTAAAAAGATAGAAAGTTTCTTTTGAAACAAACACACTATCTACTAAAAAATCATTTTCCATCGTTTTCTTCACTTTATTTTATTCCAATTAAACACTTTTATTTTACTCTAATTTTTTATCCCTTTCCATTTCTTATGTTTCTTCAACCCACAAAGATAAATAGGCATGTAAAATTATCTATTTAAAAATTGCACTTAAACAGAAACATTCTTTATTCAAAGCCATGTGGGTCGGTGATTATAGGTTAAGATATGAATGCTTGCGAAATAATTAAAAGGCTCGCTAGTTTCAGAATAATACACGTTCCACACACATTCAGATTCACATTTTTTTACTATCTTTTTGCACATTTCTTGAGGGGTAGGTATGGAATTTAAACTTTTTAAAAGTTCAGAGACAAGATTCTTGCTCATGGAAGAGGATGCGTGAAAAAAAACAATTAAGAAGTTATAACATATGAAACTCTCATGATAAATTTATAATATAATAATTTTAGATAAACTATTTTGTAATTTAAAATAAAATATTTGTGAGCCTTAATATTTTAACAAAATATAAATCTATATATAATATAACATTTTTAATCTAAACCAAAACCACACAAATCCTCTCAAACATCACAAGAGCTCTCTTATGGAAGGAAATGGAGTTAGTCTGAGAAATAGTCAAATCAAGTCTCTTATAATATTTTTTATTTCTAGACATAAATATTAAAAAATTATAAATAGAATTTCAACATGAAAATAAAGCTCGTTCACTCTAAGTTTCATTATCTTACTCTTTTTTATAATAATTTAATTTGCTTTTCTTCAAAGATAATAATTTAATTTTTTTTCATAATCTACATATTTATATCCATATATAATATTCCATATGTAATAATTAATTTATCTACAAATTTATATCTATATATAATATTTCGTAAATAAAATACATTTAAAACATTGTTTCCTGTTTCGTGTGAGGTTAATTCTCTAGTTGGATTAGGTTTAATGATTGACCTGTCTTATTTGTTTTCCTATTTACCTCTTAAAAAAAATCCCTAGTCGGAAAGGAAGTATAAGAATTAGGAATGTGGTTTTGTCAGTGCACATCTTATTTCTGTGCATGAACACTATTTTAATGTCCTTAAATTAATTGTTTATACTTATGTTCAAAGTGATGAAGAATGGAATCCTAAGTTTTTTGGGGCATTAGGGTAGTGTAATAACTTGACTTTGGTATCATGGTTAAACTCAAATATTAACTTGTTTTTGGTTGTGATTTTATGTTACAAGAGTTTCCAAACCAAAACTATGGATAAACTAAGGGCACTTGACACGAATTTGGATTCATTTTCTGCATAACTCTGCAAACCAGTACAACGAAGGTTTAAGTTAGCTTAGCATGCTTTTATAAGAAGCTGAAAAGTTTGATTTGATGTATTACAGTGGTAGATGATCCATACAAAATTTACTCACCAAAGTATTGTCGCATGGATGCAAAGTAGTTGTTTACTATTAAACAAAATAGACTTTTTATCTTTAATAACATATATTTCTATATATATGTGTGAATATAGTCATCAAATATTTATTCATATATAATTAATTTATTTATAAAAGTTGTATGTTGTTAAATCAAACAAAACAATGCCATTATCTTTAAGAGTTGATTTACAAGTGAAAATAAGATTAATCATCTGTTGTAATATTTTTTTCATTGACTAACAGTCTCTTTACAATATCAAATTTTCTATTTCAAATACAATTACTTTATATATATATATATATATATATATATATATATATATATATATATATATATAT
>Ga0099824_1005430_pt1 | contig 17956 bp, 5 predicted proteins | sample SiratrowhiteBW_FD_76837 | JGI IMG/M metagenome (GOLD analysis project Ga0099824, IMG submission 76837) | Root nodule microbial communities of legume samples collected from California, USA - Siratro white BW | ecosystem: Host-associated > Plants > Roots > Nodule | place: USA: California... | reverse complement strand
TAAATATAAATATATTATATAATATATTTTTTATATATATATATATATATATATATATATATATATATATATATATATATATATATATATATATATATATATATATATATATATATATAAACAAATTAAGGCTGCAGACTTTATAATCAAATAATTATATTAAGTACCTCGCCGTAAATAACCCACTTTGACAAAAGAGGATAATCACTCGCAGAACCAACTGGAGCAAACCAAGATGAGCAAACCTGGTCCTTCAATTCATTCATCCGAAGAAACTTTGCAAGCCATGTGTTCCTATCCTCTTTCTTCCAGAAAGAAAACCAGTTAGAATTTTTTCGGTCAAGTGGTCTCTCTCTTAACATGGCCCGGTTACCACAATGACTATAAAATACACAGCATGCCACACTAAGTACCTATTATTCATTAAAAGAAACAGCATCAGAACAATATTGCATCTTCAAAGGACACAAACAACCATCTGCAAAACTTACTGCACAGTTTTGAAGAATGGTTAAGATCTCTGGTCTCTTTCCCGCTACACGTGAAACAAAGCCAATATACCAAAGGCCAAGAAATATAATGTGGAAGACAAGAAGAAACAAGATGGAAGAGAGATATATGGTCAAAAACAAAGATAGGTTCATCCTCATATCCACTCCCATTGACTGAAAGCTAGGAAGATGATACACCGCTGCCACTAAAATCCAAGCTATGTACCTGCACAAATGGATGCCTAATTATTTCTAATTTTATAAAATGTTTCATAAAGATACACAATAGCATATGCACATAAATGGCAACATATTCACCAAAGAAACTCACCATCGACTGAAATTTGAATAGCTCGGTTTGAAAGTCTTGCCTATAAATGGAGATGAAAAGAAATAAAAGAACCCAAACAAGCAGGCATACATAGACCACCATTTAACATTGTTGTCTAATTTTTCTACAAGAGTATGTATATTGTCAGATGAGATGAAAAAGAGGCAACCCACAACAACAGCAATTACAGCATGGCGGGAATGCTCGTGAGGGTATGGATAAGTGTGGGTTAGAATAGTTCTAACCCTCTCCATTTTCAACGTGTCAAGAATTCGAGCAGACTGCTTACTGGAGCCCATTCCGATTTAAAATTTAAAAAAAAAAAATCTAATATTATGTATCAAATTTCTAGCAATGAAGTTCACTTTAGGAGCTCCAGGAAACCATAGAATGCAGCACCAGCAGAATCCTGCACCAAAAGTTTTAAAAAAGGAAGTAATATCAGTATTTGTTGCAAAATGGTAACCCCACATCATCGACAACAAGAGGGAAAATAAAACCATTCAATAAGCAATTAAATGTTCATTCAAGTAATGGCATAACGACCAAGCATGAGACGCTGAACAAAAGCAGTAAAAACTTGATGAGAAAACAATAAGCAAAAGCTGACAATTGTCGTTTTCCTGTTTCAACGACAAAACAATCAATTCTCCTTCACCACCATGACAAACTTTGCCTCACGTCTTCGCCGCCCATCCTTCTTCTTTACCCTTCCTTCCTTCATTTTTTTCCTCATAATAATTCATTTGAATTTCATCGCACTTCCATATTCAAACATTCTCACACATGCATCAACTTTACGCTTCTCATATGATCTCAGCACATGCGCAGAACAAAACCAACAGCCCTAACCGAAGTCATTAATATCAAATCAACAACACGAACCGTCAAAAACGCGAACTAAGAGTTACGAAAACCACAAAATGAACCCTATTAAGCAGTAAACTGAACTTCTCCGAATAGTTATATGCAGTCGAATCAATCAAATTAGGTAACACAAAACGAAGCCCTAATCTCAATCTCTCTCTCTGTTTTTCTTCTTTCTTTCTTATTTTTTCCGTCATCGCTTTCCTTATTGTACAAGATCACGGCAAAGCAAGCAAATAAAGCAACGCAACAGGAAACAGAATATTCAAGCCACAAAACATACGACGCGAAGCAAAAGCTAATCGAGGAAAAGCAACAATGAACGAAACCGTTATAGGAGAAGTTGCAGAGATAATCAATTGCAAGCGACGTTCTCAATGTTTAAACGACAGAAAAAAATTTACGAGAGAGAAAGAGAGAGAGAGAGAGAGAGAGAGAGAAGAGGTACCTTGAATGGCGAAAGAGAGCGAAATGGAAAACAAATCACACGAGAAGAGCGTGCAAAGGAAGAAACGAAAGAGAAGAAAACTTAAGAGGTGCGTCTATCTATCTATCTCTCTCTGTTTCTCACTCAGACCCACTTGGCATCTGAGAATGTCTGCGAGGAACATCGCAACGGCATATTCTCTTAAAAACCGTTATTTGCACATTGACCCCAAACACGCCGCGAAACCAACCTACTTTTTAATTTTACACATTAGACACGCCAACCGCGATTATTTATTATTTTCATTTATTTTTTTGTTTTTTCAATTGCGGATAAGATGGCGGTCCAATATAACGCATTGTTTGGCTTGGTTTTGCCCGAATCAGACACACTTTCCATTCAAATCTCGTTCAAAGCTTCTGCGGCTTCGTTCCGCGTCCCTCTCGCAAAGTCACAACATGCGTATTTCGTTTTCCTTCTCCAATCATCGCCGTCCTATTATTGAAAAGTGCAAAGTTTTCTGCAAGTTGTTGTAGGACGGTTAACATTTTTTACTTGGGCCTTTCGGCCCAATACTTGTATTAGAAGGCCCGAATCAAAATCGAAGGACTGGTCCACACAATTTTTGTTTCTATTTTTTATTTCGAAAACTAGTTTTAATACCCAAGAGTGATAATCCAGGACTACGAAGGATTATCGACCCATAGCATTACTGCAATGATAATACTTTTTGTGAATGTAGATTTGTTTATCTCAAACGAAAGTGAATGAATATCCTCAAATCACTTTTACCAGACTTAAAACAAAATTTGATTTTAATAATGATCAATTATAACTAAAATCGATTGTACAAATGATTCATCATTAAAATAATTTAATTTTTTAATTATTCAAGGCAAGTCCATAGTTTATATACCAACTTTCACTTTAGAACTTATATATTAACATCATTATTATATAAGGATTTTTCTCACGTCTTAGTCTTTATGTCTTCATTTTGTGACAGTTTTTTCACATGACTAAACAATAAATATAGAATAAAATACAAAAATCAAAACAAAAATATTAACTCAGGTAAAGAGAATTAATAGTTAATCAACAAAAAAAATTAAAAAAAAATGCAAATAGAACCCCAATAAGAGCCAGTGTTTTTATTTTTATGTCGTCTAGGCCCAAGCCCAGATCGGTAGATAGCTTCAGAAAAAAAAAACTGACGGAGGTTCAATTCACAAAAGTAACATAGCTTAAAATATAAAATATTTTAAATTATAATGTTTTTAAAAAAAAATAATAATAAATGGCTATTACAGACAAATCAATGAAATATATAAAAAAAAATTTGTTTTTTCAGACAAAATATTTACTGGAATAAATAAATTATTTTAAGTTAAATTGTATGAATATTGCAACACGTGATTATAAAAAAGAACTTATGAACTCAACTTTTATAGTGCTTTTTCTTATTGGATCTTGTAATGTCAATTGCATATTTAAATTCACTTAACATGATACGGCTAACTATATTGAACAGAATACAAAAGTACGAAATAAAGTTCAATAATACAAATATTATTGAATTTTATATTTATAAGGAAATTTATTTCTTGATAACATAAAGTTGCAGAAATATTTCTTCCCGTTTTTGTCTGCTTTAAAAAATATAATATTTTCATGAAACAATGTTTTCCAATACGATTTTTTTTATCAAATTTTCAAGAAAAACATTATCATGGAGTTGAAAAACTAAGTTATCGAGTAAAAATATAAATTTTACTAAATATACCATATTAATTTTATTAAATTATTTATTATAAAAACAAATTAGTAATTTTGATAAATATTCGTGGGAATAATTCTTACTATCAAACAAAATTTAATCATTCTTAAGAATGACAATTCACATGAATCGTAAAAACAAAATATATAATTGTTAGTGTTTTTACTTTGTTTAACACTAACAATTCTAATTTCATTCAAGAACAAATATATAAAGAATTAAGTGAAGATATTTTATAAAAGATCATGCTGAGCATGTTAAGTAGAATTTCAGGACAACTAAAACTATGCATGAAAATGTTGATATTTAATCATAATTTTTTTCTTATGTACAAGAGTCTTCATGAATCCCACTACTATTGCTTTCCATTGCTCTAACCCTACCATCCCTCTAAAACGTATACATTGAAATTCATTCATCTTCTTGTGAAATGATTTGACACCACAAATATGAAATAGTGCTCTTTGGTGGCACTCACTCACGTCCACTCTCTCTGTTCGGTGGTAAACAAACTTCCCCAGCTTCAGGAACCAACCCTAAGTCCCCATGAACGTCCCATGTGTCCTTTAATGGAAGAAAAAGCACCTTCAAAGTAAACTCAAATCATCATACTCATTTGACTATGTATAATAATTTTGGTTTCTGAGAGAAAATCATCATACATTCATTCTCAACCCCACAGGATCCTAGTGGGGTTCAGAAGTGTGTCTACCTTCCTTTTGCTACCATTTCGTTTTGGTTTTAGGTTTTGGTGCGCAATTTGGTAAAGATCGCTTACACTTTTATAACATATCTTGACACTTGGGGGACTGGGAAAGAATATTCTAGGCACTGTAATGGCATGTCTCTTTATTTAACATAATTCCAATGTATTAACATTGTGGCATATTTTTTATATACATCTCATCACGATTTCATAATGTAGGGTATTCTTTCAGGGGGACTTGAAGAGTCTTCGGCTAGGTGGAATTGTTAAATCGTCGATCTTCTTTTTCTTTTATATATTTCGGTTTAGAATTAGGAGTGAGGTATATTTCTATAAAAGATATTCTTATATCAAAGTTAATATAACGATAACGAAGTAATTGTTATAAGAATTTGGGTTAAAGATAGTATCATTCGTTTGTGTGAGTATCACTCAATTTTTATTTATGTTTGAGATTTTTTTCGTGTTTTTCTAATGGATATTTCAGGTAAATATTTCTCGTTTAAGTGTGTAAATTGCAATATAAGTGATGGTCATTTGTGAGTGAGGTATTCATGTTTGAAAATGCTCAAAAAGATACTAATATAGAAGAGGTGAGAGGGAGATTGTTTGGGTGTCCAAGTATGAGTCTAAGTCTCATATTGAATAAAAATTAAAAAATATTAAGCAACACATAAAAAAAAATCCACAAATATAATATCTTAAGGTTTTAGATTAAAAGTAAAGTTATTCTCTTATTTTAATATTTTAGATTAGAAATAAAGTTATTTTTTTTGTTTGAATTTAACTCGGTTCTAATTTTTATTTAATCTACTTGTATTTATATACTCTTTATAGAGGTCAATTGGTATTATCAAAATAAGACTATTGATTTTATAATAATTATTTTTAAAAGTATGCCTAACTGTAGGAGAGAGTTATATATGATGTTAATTTCTTTTTGGATTTTACCATGTTATATAAATTTTAATATTTTTTATATATATTTCTGTTTATTTAACTTTTCAGTTTCTAATTATAACGAAATTCTATTTCAAATAAATTAGATAATCTAAAGAAGACTTTACCATGAATCCAAAGAGCATCAAACTCTTCCTATTTCATCATAATTGGCTCCAAAGAAAAAATAAATGGTGCTATGTGTTTTATGTTGGACTTGAGTTACGACATTAACTATTAGTGGTGGAAGAAATCAAGGTGACGAGTTTCAGTAATTAATAACTTCCTCTACATAAGCTCTCCAGAAGAAGATGCTTTGGTCAAACAAATTGGTTCCCCACAAATCTTTAGTTAGATTCTCTTCATAATGCGTAATTAACAGCAATTAGAGAAGTGTGTTTACGTCATCACAATTAATTAATAACCATGATATTAATAATTGTGGAAATGAAATATGATTACCAATCCCACTAGCACCAACAAATGCATATTAGTGATAGTTAAATTAAGTAATATTGTACATCCTCAAATTCTAAAAGAATATAAGACGTATGCGTATACTCTAAAGAGAAAGGAAGATGCTAATAAAACACTTTAAGTATCTATATATACTTATTAAGCAAAGTTTGTTAAATATTACACCCTTCTTTCGCATTATTAATTATTTTACTATCCATATAGCTGAGGCTAATAGTTATCTTAAAAGATAATTCAAAGGATTAAAAGAGAAATGTATATATAAATTATAATTTATCTCAATTCATAAGTCACAAGTCAAATTATTGGACGTACCAAAACAATTTTAATTAAAAGTTAAATAAAAGTGGACCTCATTGTTGTGTATCAAACATGTGAAATCCACCATTGGCACAGGAATTCCCACGTTCATTGTATCTCTTTGTGGGCAATTTCCTTTTTAAAACTGTGGGTTGTGCACATTCTTTTTCTCTGCTAAATATATTCTAACAACACAAATTAACCGAAATCACAATTCAACATTAAACGTACGTAAACGCCTATTCCAACAATGACTACACTATGAATACGATTCATCGTCATTTTACTAGAAAATTAGTGTCAATTCTGGTTTTGCATTGGTTGCTTCTTGTTGTTGTGTTTTTTCTTGAGATAGGATTTGCTAGTGGAGTGAGTGGAGGAAGAGAAATGAGATGGAGAATGTACCATATAAGGTTCCATAATTGAGAGACTTGTGAGATTACCATTTCCAAAAATAACCAGCCAAATTGGAAATGGCGTTGAACTAAAAACTTGATGAAAGTGTGTAGGACACTAACACTTCTCCATTTCTACACTTGTTTACTTGGGTGGCAATAGCACGTGAAGTGTGATGAATGACATAGTTTCTTCCAACCACAACTTGACTCTCTTTTCACTCTCTCTTTTCAGTGTCCCCAATATCTTGCTATGGCTGCCAACAATTTGGAGTGTGAAGTTGGATTCTCACCAGAAACGTCTCATCAGACGATATCGTAGTGGGGTGTGTGTAGTTATGCCCACACTATTCATGGTGAATCTTTCTTTATTAAGTTTTCAGACTTTATTTTTCTTAATGTAAGAATTCATTTCATTGAATTTTATTAATTGACCATTTTACTGAATCTACATTTTAAATTTTTAATCGTAGTCTTTTTTTTAAGAGATAATTATTTTCGATTGAATTATGACAAAAAGAAAGATAATATATATATATATATATATATATTACAATTTCATACTTTTTTTATTTTATTTTACATGCATAATTTCATTTTATGCACTTCATCCTCTTATATGGGTGATGTAATAAAATAGAATATTTTTGTAATTAACATACTTTTTAATTGGCTACTCCCTTATTTTATTTTAGTTACATAAATTCTATTTATTTTGTTCTTCCAAGACTGGAAAAAAAAATTCTAAAATTTTTGTTCTAAATACTTCTTAAATAATGATTATTTTCTTTCTTTTAGTAGTATTATGATATTATCTCACAGTATTAATTTCTCCTGTCAAAATAAATACAACATAATTATCTTTTGATTATTAAAATAATTTATAACTAAAAATATTTTCTCAATGGCTTTAATCCACAGTTCAATTTTTTTTAACTGTAACTTCCAAATAATTGGAGAGATTTGTTTCTTCTAAATTCAATTAAATCTTATTCATTCCTTTAGATATTTGGTTTCTTAACATTATAACAGTCATGTCTTTGATCATTTGTATTGCTTCTTTCAATTATTATTCCTCTTATTATTTTCATCTCAAATTATACAAATTAGTATTATTTTTCTTTCTTTATCTCTTTTTGTTAACTTCTTTTTCTCCTCTCATCTCAACACTTCATTCATATATATATATATATATATAGAGAGAGAGAGAGAGAGAGAGAGAATTAATGCGCAAACAAAATATTTTTGAACCATGCTTATAAGTGGTATAGATGAAAAAAAGTTGTAATTTCAAATTGAGAAAGATAAAAAAAAAATATTTTTGCAGAAAATAGAACCAAAATCGGATATTTTATAATGATTGAAAATAAATATTCTAATTCTCGAGTGATAAAAGTAAAATTTGAGATTAAAACCAAAATTTACTTGTTTTTTAAAGATTAAAACTGTATTTAATGTTTTTAATTTATACTTAACTGTGAAAGCTAGCGCGTAGAGTCAAACTCCACTTAATTGCACAACACACACTTAAAATATCAGAGCACGTCATGCAAAAGAAATATTCAAAAATAGGAAGTTTGAACTGGAAGATATTCTAAAAAAAGCACCAAAAGAAAAGTACCTATTGGACTTTGCAGTCAATTAAAGTATATTCTCCTTACATTCTTAATTATTATGTAGACTTAAATTATATTTTTTTATTCATTTTGAATATTATATCAATGTTTGAAGATTTTATCAACGTGAATTACTATTAGATAGTCAAAATTTACACTTTCAAACAAAATTCAAAATTTAATATAAATAATATTTGTGAACATACACAGTGTATCTCATAATTTGATAGTTGAACAAGTAAAATATAATAGATTCAATTGAATACGTATGTTGGCAAAAAAAAGTGGGGTACCTGTGTTCCAAAGTTAGAAGATTCGCCATGGAAAAAGAGAAAAGAGAATCTTGAGGGAGCATAATGATGTACAAGTTTACATTCACCATTATTATTAAAATTCTCACTATATATATTTTATTAAGTTGTAATTAAAAATTAGATCACTAATTAATATTATAACAACAGCAATATGTAAACCCTAATGGCCTATAAATAAACACCCTCCATACACAACATTTTGCAACCAATTCGAATCTAACTCTAGAACAGAACCTTTCTCTCACTTTTCACAATGGCCAATTTGAAACTCGTGTTCACGATCAGTTCTGTTCTTCTGTGCTTTGTGTTTCTCAATGGAATTGTTTCAGTTAAGGCAAGGACGCTGAAAGAGAAAGATGAGCATGTGATGAGAACCTTCAAACTGGGTGCAGTGGAAGACAACATTAATCTCCTGTGGCGGCGCAGCATCATGGAAAACGCCGCAAAAACAAAAACAACGTTAGATTCTCCGAATAATGCTGGCGGCGATGACAAACGGATCGATGATTTCCGACCAACGGATCCTGGTCACAGCCCTGGTGCTGGACATTCTTCCCCTACTCCAAGGGGTAATGGTGTCCCAAGGCCATAGGTGTATATCATTATTCTCTTGCATATAAAATTATTATTATTATTATTATTATTATTATTATATATATATATATATATATATATATATATATATTATGCATTAATAGTCATGTCACAGAAGATGTAGTTTCAATGTGCTTTGTGTGTGTATTTTGTAAATTATGTCCCTATTGTTTGGAAAGCAGTGATGTTGCTGCTATATTGTTCTTACTCTGTTTTTTCAGCTGAAGATTTATGTAAACATTTGTGATGAAAATTAAATAGTGTTGGTTCAATATTCTGTTCCCACTTTCTTGGTGCAGTTCCAACCACAAGAGTTGAACTTTACAAAGATGCTTACTAGACTATTGGAGATGAAAAAACAAAAAAGTACTTGAAGATACACGTGGATAATAATTCCAATACATAAAGTAAAAAAAGTTCACATCAAAATAACTTATTTAGTTTGTTAACAAGACAGGAGCAGTAAAATATCCTTGTTGGTAGATACTTATAAGTTCAAATTATTTTGATACATTTAATTGTATATAATATTATTGTAATTTTTTTGGTATGAATATATGATTATTGTAAGATTCCAATCCAATCCAATTAAACATAAAACAATAATAAATAAAAGATACAAAACAATAATATTTAAATTCTTTAAAAAAAATTATTATTGTTCTTCTTTTATGCTTTTCTTTACTATAAGATGAAGTAAAATTAAACTTTAACACGTCTAGACTGATCTATATTATAATTTCTAAACTCGAGGCTAATTTGTCTACTTGTGGTATTTAAGATTTGTATAATCTGTATCAAAAGTTGGATCTACTCTCAAAATCTATTTATGTAACTTGTTTTTGTGCAAGATTTATAACAAATTAATAATTTTCTAAACTTAATTAAGTCAACAAGCTATGACCTATTAAACAATCTAACTACATGTTTTAATTCTATAAATATATTATCAATATTAAAATTATATATTAAAATAAATATAAATATCATACTCTTTTGTATAATATATAATATTATGACAAATCAGCATATGAGGTTTAAACCTGAAAACAATATATATATATATATATATATATATATATAGAGAGAGAGAGAGAGAGATAAATAAAGGTTTACTTAATTCTTTCTTACGAAATCATTGATGTCTCTTCTTTAATTCTCTCTTTTTTTTTTCTTTACTAATATGTTATAAAAATATTATAATTAAATATATTTTGATATATCTGTTTATAACATTGACATGATAATTTATACTATTTACAACAATTAAATATAAAATTTAATATAATTTTACGAATTTATTAAATTTAGTATTATTTATTTGTATTTTAATTAATTTTTTAATATTAAAAATTTAGTTTTTAAAAAATTAATTAGTTTTTTTTCATAGATAGTCATAAAATAAATATTAAAACATATATTTATATAATTCTTTAGTTAATTATTTTACAAGTATAATAATCTTTTACGAAAACCTATGAATAAAATAATATAAAAATATTACATTTATTAATTCTTAAAATATTAATAAAAATACCTTATATTTTTCAATTAAAATAAATGAAAATTAAATATATTGCTATTCAATTAGAATTAAAAATTTATCTTATAATTTTTATCCTTTAAAAAATACTAAACAAATCAATATTTCAATTAAAATTACATCTTAAATAAATATTTAAATATAGTTAAATTTTTTAGAATACATGCTGAATAGAAATTAAAATTATGCATTTAAAATTTAATGATATAAATATATGCTTTATTATTATACTTATGTAATTATCTATAAAATTTCACTTACTTTTTTAGTATGATATATATATATATATATATATATATATATATATATATTATAATTTAACTACAGTATAATAATAAATTAAGTTGACTAATTTTTTTTCATAATTTTAATTGGTTATTTTGATTGGACTGAAGGCTAGGCACGTGGTTTTTGTTTCTCTGGGCCTGCGCCTCGTAAGGCGTTGTATTGGGCTTTTCTAATTTTGATTTATATTATTCGATGAGACTGGACCGGAAAGATTTTCTTATTTGCACCGCTCTTTTACATTTCATAATCCTAAGTTTTTAAACATTTAACAATCTAAGAATACAGAAGGAGATTTTAGTTTCTATCCTATATCATAAAATGGAATAAAAAGTTTCCTAGTGCAATACATAATAAAAAGTACTTTTTTATTTTGTAAAATGAACACTACTCTATTATAATTTTCATTACATATAAGAAACTAGTTTATGTCTTGACTACCGGAAACAGAAATATTATTGCAAAGGTGCGTTCCCATTTTTATTATGTCCTCTTATATTTATAATATTAATAAGAAAAACAATAATTTTAATATGATTTAACGTTCATGGTTATATAAGTGATTTTAGTATGATTTAACATTTATCATTATATAAGTGGTGGTAACATCGAGAGTTTCAACTAATTATATAGAGTTTGAAATTTTTTAATGGAACACTAAAAATTATAATACAAATAGTTCGAAGTACTGTTTAAAATTTATATTGATAGTAATTATAAACTAGTAACGTTATTTTTATTTGATGCCTAGTTATAAAATAAAGTATAATTAGCCGTTGGTCAAATTCAATTAATGGAGTCAAAATTTTAAATTAAACTTGTCCTACAGTACCCATTTTTTAAACTCATACCGGCATCTGAACCCTCCAAAACTCATTTTTTATCTTCAATTACGTACAACCTTATAATTGATTAATTAAACTTAAAAAAATGTCCATACAAAACTTCAACTAAAAAGTATAAAAGTATTGAACATTATTAAAAAAAAATTAACTTAACTATAATATTACTTTATTTACTTCTAGTCTTGTTAGTTATTTCAATCTGAATTAATAAAGCAAAGTCACTCACCACATGCACGATATTATAACATTACATATTCAACAATTCATTGTACAGAAAATCATACATATCAAAACACATAACATTCTCGTGACTTTATAATAAATTTTAACATTCATTACTTTATATTTTTCTTATCATTAGATCCAAACCCAAAACCTCAAAGTATCATGTCATACATCCTTATCTGATGAATATCGAAGTTAACTAATTCGTTCGCATGTGTAATTAAATTTTAAAATTTTTTAAGGCTTTTTTTTATTAATTTATTAATCAAGTTAACAAAATATGTACTGATAGATAATTGTTTAAATTTCAACATGAACTCGAAAAGGCTATCAATTTGAATTGGCAAAATTTCTGCTACACGCAAATCTCAAATTTTCAGTGTAAGTCAAAACATTATCAATTAAGTTAATGTAATATATATTAATACAATATTAAAGACGGGAAATATATTTTTACCAATTATAGATCATCGATAAAATATTTTTCTTCTATGAAAGGCCCTAGCCTTTCACAAAAATATTCCAATGGAAAGAAGCAGAAACTTAATATTTCAAGAAAAAAAAATCTGCTAAAAAATATAGTAATTCTTTGATTAAACCATTTAATGTGATAATAAGTTAAAGATTTTGATAAAAATAAAGCATTATTTTTTTATCTCTAAAAAGAGTTTGTAAATATTTTCACGAATGCTTTTTTTAAACGAAAAAAATTTAGTCGTTTGTAAAAGCCATAATTATGGTAATTCATGCTAGATTTAAGAGAGAAAAAAAGTTAAACTAGATGAAGAATAAAAGTACTTTTAAAAAGATTATAAAAAGTTTAGAACAAATTCATTCTTCGTTTCCTAAATACTTCATTTCTCTAAAACTTGAAACATTCTGCATTCTTTCTAACTTTTCAACCCAATTTTTCATTCTTATCACTATTAGACTGCAAGTAAGTGAAAGTTTTGGAGTAATAGATTAAAATTGACCAATAAGAATTTTTGAACAAGGTAAGTTTTTGGTTCTCAGTAGTGCAATTTGTTTATTTTATTTTATTTTTCTCTTTAAATGTGGTTAGATTCATACCCAATGCCCTACTAGGTTTTGACATTCTTGAAGTTCTTTGGATTTCTTTGTGTTATCAAGGAGGTTTAGAAGACTATATTGAGATTTTCCTTATTTAGTAAATTATCTTTAGAAAAGAGTTGGCTAAAGATGTTTTGGTGTTTGAATTTAAAACCATAGAGTAGAAGATAGAGTAGAAGACATTGACACTTAAATTAATATTATTGAAACTTAGTTGTGTGTTTGATAGTAAATATAGTATTGAAGTGTTAAACTTCATTTATTAATTGCTTGATTGTTGCTATGATCATTAGTTGATATTGAATTAAGCGGAATCAAGTTAAGTAGTGTCAAAATAATGTTACTTGGTATTTAAACTAGGAGAGATATATGAGGTTTTGATAATGTATTTAAAAATACATGTTCTACTAATATAATTGTCAAATTTCATATAGAATGTTATTATACATTATTATTGGATATAAAAAATCTACCTTTTACCAAATGCTCCCTTGCATCAACATTAAGAATGTGTTTGATAATATAAAAAGGTTAATTTCTAGTTTATTCGACTAATTTTTAAGTTAATTAGACCAACACAATTTTTTTATAAGTATCTTAAAGCAACTTATTTTAGGAGTTTTTAACTTATAAGTTCCACGTTATTTTAACTAGTTTGTAGTTTGTAACTTACTTAACCTTCTTATATTCTTATTTCTTTTATTTTACTATATTTTCTTATTGTCATTAATTTCCTTTTTATTAATATTATTTATTTAAATATTATAAAAATAATTAATTATTACATTAATTTTAGTGTTTTTTTAGATTACTTTTAATTTTTTTATGTAGTTCAAATTAAAAAGGAGTTAACAATATAAATTAAAGCAATCAATATTTCATATTAATGTTATGTGAAAATTGTAAAAAAGAAAATCAATATAATAGTAGTTTAAATTGAGAAATAAAAAATATATAAATTTATAAAAATAAATAAAAATTAAATTTTATTAAAACCTATTATATAAATTCATGTAAATAAAATGACTTGTCCAGATCAAATAAACCTATACACCTTTTAAAAAAAAATGTAATAAAATGTTTAATAAGAATTTAATCATTTGAAAAAACTAAAATTATAATTATATAATAGTATATTGTGTATAAAAAATTAAATTTTCATTTATAAAATGCAGTTTATATATTTATATTTTTTTATGTCATTTTATATTTATGAACGAGTTTATCAGTCTACCAAACACTTATAATGAATTAATTATTAAATAATTTATAATTTAGGTATTTATCAATTAGTAGTTAGTTTATTAATGCAAGGACTCAATTAATTTGTCTAAGAGGTGGAAATGATTTAAATGAGATGAAATATAGATATTTTATTATTTAAATTAAAAATATTGTAAATAAAAACTGTTAATTATTCAATTTTTTTCACAAAAATTATTATCGGTAAACATTTTTTCATTCGTTTTTTTTTTAATTTTTAAAATAATTATTTTTTTTTATACATTTGAACCAACCTTATATGTCTTCCTAGCAGCAGAATAGTTTTATTTGATTAAAAATTTAATTAAAAGTTGTTTTTTTAAGTTCTTTTTCGTTCTTTTCTTTTTCTTGAGTTGGTTTTGTTGTAAGGGATTTATGTTTAAGTTTAAGGTTAACGCTTTGCGTATGATATTTCTAAAACAAAAATAAATCTTTGTTAATTTAGGAATTTGATGATATATTTAGATTATTCACTAGAGTATCTTATGTACGTGTTTAGGCTTCTTGTAGGAGTGATGAAGCTGAAAGCTTAAGCTTTAAGTAAGTTATAAAAGTAAAACTTTGTGCAGAGATTGTGTTGTGTTTAGAATGTTTAAAGTATTTTTGAATTTTGATATTAATAGTATATGTGATGGTGAATTTTGAAATATTTGTAATAATACTTCTACATTAGCAATTCAGTTAATGTTCCTTTTAGACATTACTAGTTAGTAAAAGGTGCAATATAGTTATAGTTTGTATTTGGTAAAATTATAAGAGAGATGTATTGTATGTTTAATAGTTCAAAATGTAGAAGGATCTAAGTGGATCAAATTAGTTTAAGATGTTCTTATGTAGAAATTAATTACTCAATTTAGGTATAAGAAGTAAAGTAGAACAAATTTTAGAACAATTTGATACAATTATGAAATTTTGCAAAAATATGATTTATGCATAGTTGTTGTTAGGTAGTTTTCTTATGGAAGACAAGTTAGTGAAAGTAGTGTGGTGGGTGTTGATCTCTGAATCTAATTCAATGTAATTGTCTTTTAAATATAAAGTCAAGTGTTTGAGATATTGATGTTAATGATTTATGACATAGGATGTAGTCAATGGATTGAGAGTTACACATTTGATTATAATATATGAATATTAAATAAATTGAATATGCATCCATTAGAATATATAAATAAGATATAAGTGGATTGTATGAATTGTAAAAGAATATGTATATAATTTTGATATATGCATGTTGATGAAATTTTAAAACATTATTTTACCTTGTTTTGTGTACTTGTATATTGTTTTTCAAACTATAATGATTATGTATTGTACGAAAACAAATGATATTTAAGGAGAAAATTCTTAACAAAGATAAGCTAAATAAAGGACAAAGAAAATTATTTTATGTTTTTTCTAATTTTGAAAACTCTTTAAAGTGTAATGTGAATATATCTTGTGATGATTAATAAAAATGCAAGCGTTAGATTTTCTAGAAAAAATCATGTTAGGAATTCCTTATCCATGTATGTTTGATGTTTTGTAGTTGCATGTAGAATCAACAGTTAATATGTTACATAAAAGTTGGGGGTTCTTCCATTATACATAGAGTTTAAAATTTATTAGTGGCATATCGACCGATGTTTTTCAAAGATACATTGAGTCTGAAGTCCATCATTGTACGTTGGACTATGTTTTTTTTTTTTTTAACTTGTCTAAGTAGAATACTCTTTTTCTTTAAGTCTTAAAAGTAGGATAAATTCATTGTTGTTGTATGTTGGGAGAAAAAATTTTATGAAATGATAAGGGATTTGAGTCACTCTAGTGAATTCTTCGTCTGATACGCTCATTCAATAAAAGTAGACACGTTTAAGTGAATGTATCATTTGAGTCACTCTAGTGATTGCTTCATCAAATATCTTCATCCAATGAAAGCATATTACTTAATTTGAGTACAAAGGTATTATCCGAGTCACTCTAATCAGCTTCATCTGATATCATTGCACAAGTGAATTCTATGTGTATGCGCGCGTGCTTGAGTATATATGAAACTAAAATATGAATGACATGTTTTGTATGATGTGTGGATTAGAGACATAAATCTACAACAATTCATGATGTATTAAGTATGGATAAAAATATCTTTGACTTTACTGATGGTTTAAGTCACATAAACTAAGAAGCCATGTGTGAAGAACCATGAAAGGAGTTTATTGCACATCTGACACATTATAAATCCCGGATTCTAGATGTTGGAATCCCACATCAACTAGAGATGATACATTTCAATATTTTATAATATGGGTGCAAACCTCACTTTATAAGCTGATTTTGTAAAGTTGAATTAGACTTAAATTTCACTTCCTGATATGGTATCAAAGTCTATCCTAGCACGATTCTTAGGGTCACCCGTTATCGGACTGCTATCGGACCACCCTTAAACAATATAGTCCCATGCAATTTCATTTCTGATAGATGCACTAATTTTGCCTTATACCCATGGAAATGAAGTGCTTAATACGGATCTTTCATAAGATGTTAATTTGAAATGGATCATGAAATTCACTGTTGATGCAATAATAAAGAATTATAACATTTTCATATTTATTTTTAATAACTTACCCTTGTGTTATTGTTGTTTATGTGACAACTTACTATAAATGTATTGGGTACACAAGCAAACACAGGTGCACACTATAGAGGTGTGTTTGAAAGGACTTAGGAGTCAAACATTTACGTTATGTTTGGATTCAAGTGATTACTATTCACCTGAATCAATTTGCAATAATATGGTTGTTTGAGAATGATAATTTGTGTGGATTTACAAACGATAATTCACAAGAAATGGTTAAACGGTGTATCTTTCATTGTACAAAGATAAGTGAAGATCCTGACACATTTACAACTGATGAAAAGCAAATGACAAAGTAAATAAGAATTAAAGTTGAGAATGAAAATAATGAAGAATAATCGATTTACAAAAAAGATAATCGATTATACATTATTATTTCATAAATAATCGATTATCAATTCTTTTTATAATCAATCATAGATGTATTATGCGAGATAATCTATTACCAAAATCGATTATGTATGTGCTTTTGATTTACGTTAATTGATTATATAATAGTTATAAATTATATAATAATTATAAATATGAATGTTTAACGTAAGAATGTAATGGTGACACAGTTAGATGATAAAGTGTTTCTGTAGTATGTAATAATTTCAAGATTTGATTTTGTAATCATACTTAACAAATTAATCATATTTCATTATAAATTAATTTAACCATAAAAATAAATTTATAATATCACAATTTAATATATATAAAAAATATTTTATCAATAATACTATGTTTATTTTGTATATAAATATATATATATATATATATATATATATATATATATATATATATATTTTTTATTTTTTTTATTATTAATATTTTTTATGTTTGTATATATTTTTTTTTATTCTATTTTTTTTTTTTTATGTTTTTTAAATATGACAG
>Ga0099824_1005427_pt1 | contig 17961 bp, 10 predicted proteins | sample SiratrowhiteBW_FD_76837 | JGI IMG/M metagenome (GOLD analysis project Ga0099824, IMG submission 76837) | Root nodule microbial communities of legume samples collected from California, USA - Siratro white BW | ecosystem: Host-associated > Plants > Roots > Nodule | place: USA: California... | reverse complement strand
TAATAATAATAATAATAATAATAATAATAATAATAATAATAATAATAATAATAATAATAATAATAATAATAATAATAATAATAATAATAATAATAATAATAATAATAAAAATAAAAATAATAATAATATTCCCTTTCCCATTGAATTATTTCATCCTTAAATTAAAAGTTGTTATTGATTAAACTAAGTGTTGTTAGAAAGATAAGATAACATTTAAAGTTTCTTTTTTTCTATTAATATGTTTCATCAATATTTCAGGATTTGGTTTTAAATTAATTTAATTATAAATAAAGTTTGACTATAAATTTTTCAATAACAGTTATGGTCGAAATAGGTATATATTTTTAGATATTAAAAATGGAAAAAATAATTTTAAATGTAAAACTGGTAGTTGAAAAACTATCAGTTTATTTAAATTTATTTTTAATTTTTTTCTTTAAATTTAAGTTAAATTTTTTTCTTTAAATTTAGTTAAATTTTTTTCTTTAAATTTAAGTTTTTTTCTTTTAAATGTAAAACTGATAGTTATAGTATTAGTGATTCTGAAAAATATATATTTTACTTAATCTGTTTATCAATTAAATAGATTTATTCGAAATTAAAAATTATCAAAACCTACATAATTACCTCTCTTTAAAGTGCAAAATAGGAAAGCAAAGGTACATTAACCTGTCAACAACAGACCCCATCCCCTGCAGGCATGGCTCCAAAAGCAATCAATATACATTGTTTATTATGTATGAAAGATACCCCACTAAGTAAAAACAGACCCATCAGTGCTACCTGGGTACTTCAGTTGTATGAAGAATAGTTGTATGAAGAATCTTACAATTATGCTACCTCCGGTATATCAATGAGGCTTTTAAATAAGAATATGTTAAAAAAAATATTTGTAGGCACATAAAATATTATTTCACAAGAGATAAAACAGAAAAAAAAAAAAAAAAAAAAAAAAATAAAAAAAAAAAAAAAAAAAAAAAAAAAAAAAAAAAAAAAAAAAAAAAAAAAAAAAAAGTATAGCTATAAAGGTGATACGACTAATCAGAGAAAGAGAAGAAAGAGATAAAAATAACAATAAGGGTTAATTACTTTTAAAAAAAATAAATTATAAAAAAAATATCTAAACTTCCCTAATTTAATTGATTAGATGACGACGAAGAAACACGATCCAATCTACCGATTTATTGGATCTCTCATCATCATCATATTTATGATATTTATAATATTGTTCTTCAATTTCATACCTTTAACTTATAACATATCTTTTGTACTTATTTTTTTAACATCTAAAAAATATATTTAGATATTTCTTTAATATTCTTGCTATATCTTTTTAGTTTTATTTTAACTTAATTTCAAGATTTAGATATCATAATCTAAAATTATTTCAAACTCCTCAACCACAATTAATCTCATCAGCTTTGCAAAATGATGATGACTATTTTCTTAGAAAACGATATTCTAACAACTACTATTTTTCTTAAATAACTACTTAATATTTTTTTAAGAATAAAATATTATATCTATATAACAATAAAAAAAATATAACTAAATTTTTAAAATAAATTAATAATATAGATAATTATAGAGTGATGATTTAAAATAGAGATGTCATCCTATTATTTTCTTATCACCTCTAGGTATGAGGTCTATTCTTTTCTTCGAGGCCACACTAGCTAATTTAACATCACATTTTGATGCCTATTTCGTTTTTGTGGTAGACCCTGTATTTCAGTACGTGCTTAATTTAATTATAATGGATGACCTCTAACCTTTTTTCATTCAATATATTTATTCTTGGCCACAAAAAATCATCATATGTGAGGCAATTAGGTTTTGGTTAATTTTTTTTTTCCATTACTTGATGTTGAATATTCATTTAAGCACTAAACTTTACGTTCTTTTCCAACCTCTAATTTTATGTGTGAGAGAAAATAAAAAATACTAATAATGATTAAGATTATAATTAAAATATAACATAACATTGTAAGTAAATTAACAGTTTTTTTAAAATGGCCATATATAAATGTTAAGGTTTAAACATAACTTTTTATCTTATAATTTTTTCAATGTGTATCTTTTATTTCCATAAATTAATTAAATTGCATATTTAGCTTTCTTGATTTTGAAAATTGTTCATTATCATTTAATAAATTATTGATGTATTATTAACATAAAAATAAAAGTTATTTCACTCCAAGAATATGAAAGATTAGCTACCAGACGACCATGGGAGCGACACCATTAAAGTCGATATAGCTCACGCTAATACGACATTAGAACAGATATAAAACATAATGTTGGCTAAACAGATTTTATACTGATGCAAAGAATTATTAAAATAAAAAATAATTGAAATTAGTCTAAGGATCACAAAAGTAAATTCTAAAATTATATTTTTATATTAGTCTGATCGATACAAAATTTATTGTAAAAATAATAATATAAATAAAAATATGAATAAAACATTGTGAGCTTAATCGACCAAAAACTTACATTTTTACTTAAGATGATGTCGGCTGAAGCTACGGTTTAATTAGAAAGATGTATAAATACCCTTTATATTTGAGATAAATCTTGAAGCGGCTCATTCTCTGTTTTACACATCTTCAAGTATATTCTCAAAGTAAAACACATTTAGATAATGACTCAATTCCTCTTCTTGTTTTGCTTGGTGTTTTGCAGGATTCAATGCATGAATACCACCTTTGTCCTATGAAGATGACATATATATTCTCAGCATAGATGGTAATGGTATCAAGGGGATTACTCCCGCAACTATTGTTGATTACTTAGACAAAGCTATTAAGGTCGTAGATGTATTTATTTTTGTTTGTTAATGATGAATCCAGTGACTCCAGTGGTGGTGGAGGTATAGGTATGCGTATCTAACCTAGGTTTTTGTGGCCACGTTTTGCAATGTTTGGCAGTTCTAGATTTTACAACCTAGTCCTAGATTTTTTTGAACCCTTTTAATAAAAAAAAAAAAATATGGCTAAAATTTTCATGTCTTTATATATAGTTAATCTTTTGCTCATGTGCTTAGACTTAATTTTGCAGAGATAGGTACTGATATATGCAACATGTTATGTTCTTGTAACAAAACATCCAACATTGACACTAAGCGATGTTTGTGATAGAGACGCCTTGTTTTAGTCTCCACACCTTGTGATATATGTTTACCTACCTTTTCACAATTTATAATAAACAAAATATCCAGATTTTTACCACATACAGGTATATTTGTAGTTAATTGGTTTGAACTTTCTTCTATAACAACTTTTTCTGATATTTCGATACCTATTAACGTGGATGATTCAAATAATAAAGACATAGAAAACTTTCGATACGAGATGATGAATTGACATTAGCTTATGAATATTGAAATGTTTGATAATATTATTAAATTAGAGTTTTCAAGTTATGCGTTCAACTAACGGATATTTTTATTCATATTTAAAACATTGAATCTTAGTTTCTTGGACTATAATTAAAAATAAATTTTCTATTATAATTAAAATTTATATTATCAGATTTAATTAGATCTTCACTGTAATTATTGATTGTTTGTATTTTGTGCTTTCTTCTTTTTGTAATTCTTTTTGTCTTTCACACGGAAGGCTATTTTTTTTAATTATCTTTGTGATTTCATATTAAATTATGATGTTTTGTGCAATTTAGTTTTATTATTCTATTCTCTCTAACATATTATGCTAGATGATTTGGTCTTTTTAAATAATATTTTTTGTTATTAGAATTATTTTTAAATATTTGTTAAGAATTTAAGTTTGTTTTTTAATTGAAATTCTTGATTAATTTGCTTGAATTTAAACAATTTTTTGTTTGTTTAATTCAAGAAAATATTGAATATATGTTTAGATGTGGGTGATAAATTTAACGATGTTTGACAATTAAAAATATAATATTAATAAATGATTTAACGAACTAGAGAATTAATTTACTCCTTAATTATTTTATTCTTATTCTTTCAAAATTATTGTCTTAAATAACAAATAACACTTTCAATAAAAAATTGTGTTCAAATTTGTTGAGAGAGGAGTTGGGTTTAACTAACTCTATTTATACTTAATTTCTACTGACTTTTTATGTAGTAGGTAGTCTAAACTATTCAACAAAAAATCTAAGATATTACATTAGACGGTTTATAACTAACTTTTTTTATTTGGTTGAAAAAACATGTGAAAATATAGTTTGGAACATGACTCACACTAAGCTATTTCATTTAAGAAATCAAATGCATTTTTTTCAAAGGATATATAAAATGAAAAAAAAATGTTAAAGACATGCATTAGATGATGGATTATTAGCTTTTACTGTCATTATGCCTCACTATGAGAAAAAAAAAAAATCGTATCTCGATTAAGTTAAAAAGTAGGGTGAATAAGTGGACGAAAAATACTCATCTCACAATTTCCCAGGAACTTATTTAAACATTGATGTATATATAAAACATTATTGAGTCATTAATCAAAATGAGAATTAACTTTTCACCTTATGATACAATGAAACTCATTAGTATATAGAAATTAGATGTTAATACGGCAATAAACTATGCCTGAAAACTGAAAGTAAAAGTTTCTTACTTGTTATTGCATTGAGGGGCGAGGTTTAAATTGTTCACATGCGTTCCAGTCTTTGGTCTGTTGCGGCACCAAGATTTATGGGAAAAAAAATAGTTTGTTTTTCAGAAACAAAGTTTTACCATTCATTATAGATTTAGACATAATTAAGGTGATCCTTGTCTTACAAATTCTGTATGTATTATAGATTTAGACATAATTGAGGTGATCCTTGTCTTACAAATTCTGTGTCCTGTTATTACTTTGTCCATGCAGGCTCTTTCTGGTAGGAAGGACGAAAAGATCAGTAATTGAACCATAAAAGTCAAAGTCAGAAAGTTATGTTGAGTTCTTAGTTGTGTATGTATCAAAAATATCTTTTCCTAAACATTTAGCAGCTCTAAACTAAGAAACCAAAATTTATCGGTCAGTGAAGAAAATTTACCACACAAACACTCTGTTTTAGTTGATTTTCAGTTATAAATTAGCATAGAAAACAACTTGTAGGTACGAAGTCTATTTGTCCTTTTGTCCTTTTCCACTTGTTCACCAAACTATAATGTGTTTCATAACATTTTGATGATGCTGATTCTATTTCACAACGTGCTTAATTAATTATAGTGGACGATCTTTTCACTCAGTTCTTATTCTTAGCCACGCGTTTTGGGCAAAATATCATTTTTACATTGGCATGAAAAAAGCATGCCCAAAAGATAATTGAAAAAATATAAAAAATTTATAAAAAAAAGTATGGTAACTCATGAAAACAAATTATACAAAAAAAGGAAAAAAAAAAATAGAGAGACCACTTCTAATAAAAAAGTCATAATGAATAAAACAATGCTATCTCTTTCACCAAATACAAGCTTATTCACAAGATAAGCAAAAGAAAGAAAAATGGATTATAATGTGCGGATATAAAATTTTAAGAGATAATTTATTTCTATATATAATTTAAATGTTTTATGAAAATGTTGTTTAGATAAAAAAAATTAAAAAAATATATAAATTTTAGAGTTTTATAGAGTAATTTTAAAATTAGAGAATTTTAAATTTCATCTAAAGGGTAAGCATATTTGAATATAATGTGTATTTTCTGTATATTTTCGCCTTAACTTCATTTTGGTTGGGTGTTAGTGGACTTAATTAAGATTGAAAATTTGATGAGATGAATATTTTTTAAATATCAATTAAGGTTGTTTATTGATATTTATAAGAGTTTATTTTTTAATTTAATTTGCTACGATTATTTTGGTTATTGTTATTGTAGGCCATTTTTTCGTGAATGTAAACTTGAGTTTTTTTTATTCACATTTGTCATGGTTATCATTCACATCAATATTATTCTTTTCCAATTCTTTATTAGAAATTTTCTTCTAATGTTCTCATGAAAAACTTTCAACTAATGTTAACTAGGATGGTTTGTGGTCAATGTTAATTGGATAATATTTTGAAACGACATCAATCGAAAAGTTGAAAAAAAAAATCCAATCAAAATTGTAAAAATCAACATGATCAATGTTAGTTAAAATAATTTTGGTCGATGTTAACTAAAAGTAAGAGAAAAAGTTTCATTGGAATTATTTTAAAAAATCTTGAATAATTTTGACTCAAAAGTAATATTATATTAAAGAAGATTGACTAAAAGAAGATAATCACACTACAACAAATATCACTTTAGACAACAGTATAAAACCGTGGCCTAAAGTATAAAAACTATGGTCTAAAGTTTAGGCAACGATTTTTCAACTGTGGTCTAGGTGAGTGTTGTCGTTTGTAATAGGTAACGATTTTTTGCAAGACAACAATTATAAAACCATTGCTTAATGTGTTGACAACAACCACAAATTTGAAAATGTTGCCTAAAGTGTTAAAAAAATTATAATATAATCTTTTAATTTTATATGGATTGCTTATACAAAAATTAGCGACTCAACCAAAAAATATCATTATTTATGTCTTTTAAAACCCAAAATTTCACAGTAAGAAAAACTGATATTAAGAATTCAAAAGCTAAAGTCATGTAATTTTAAACGAGGAAAAATAATATCAAAATAAATATAATTGAATCTATAATAAAATTTACTACATATTTCAATACTACTCTTCATACATGGTAAAAATAAATTGTCTTAAAACATAATGAATATCAAGCCATCAAAATTAAAAGTACAATCTTAGTTAAAAAAAACATCATGTCTTAATTGTTCATGTATTACATAACAAAAAATTCCTTCTTCTTTAATATTGTCTTCATTATCTTCAAGCTGCAAAAAAATATAAAATTAAAAGTTAAACAAAAATAAAAGCTTCCAATGTTAGTGTGGAACAATAACTCAGGAAACTTAACTTTAAAATTAAAATTAAAAAAAATGAATTTTATGCTAATCGAGAATATTGAAATATAAAGTGAAACAAAATTTAGTAAAATCTACCTTCAACACATCACATAAGGCAATGCTCTAAAGTATATTACATGGCCAGAAAAGACAATAACAGTCAAGTAGAAAAGGTTGTTATTATTTATACATTATACACTTTAGTTTGCATTATAATCCATGCATACATACACATCTGGAACACAAGAATACTATAATAAAAGATTGCTACTTGATAGAAATCATTTATGGATCAACCCAGCATTTCATAAAATGCAAGTATGAAAATGAAAATATTTTGACCTCATAAAGGCTCCCTATGTTACAACACTTATATATAACATGTTAATTTCCATGAGTCAAGACAACACCTTGACCATAATTTGTTAAGCAGAAAAATTAAAATGAGTTCTTTATAAAGCCACTATAAGCAAAGAAAACATTTTAAGGGAATAATAGTATATCATAATATCAACAAGAAAAAAGTAAACCATAATTTTGTAGGAACCTACGCACTAAAAATTAAAACAAGTGCTTTATAAAGCCACTATAAGCAAAGAAAACATTTTAAGGGAGTAATAGCATATCGTAATATTAGTAAGAAAAAAGTAAACCATAATTCTGCAGGAACCTACGCACTAAAATTTAAAACAAGTGCTTTATAAAGCCATTATAAGAAAAGAAAACATTTTAAGGAAATAACAATATATTATAATATCAGCAAGAAAAAAGTAAAACCATTATTCTGTAGGAACCTACGCACTTTTGGGGTTCCAGTTACACCACTTGTATAGCAAATGGTTGCAATGTTCCAAAAGCCACGAAAAGTATACTCAATGCAAAGTATTTGCATACAAAACTCCATCATCACACCAAGTTATCAAAATGGGTACTCGTTATTGTTCGGTATTCATTATAAAGGAACTGAAGGGATATGCAATATTGTGAAAAAGCTCACATATATTCAAATTCAAAAATAATCACCAAGAATCACGAAGATGAGACCTAAGCTTCTATGGTCAATTTACCTCTTTCTAACCTAACTTAAAGAATCCTAAATCTAAAAATCTTCAAAATATAACATAGAGACAAACAATACCTAACCTAATCAAAAGAAAAACCATGAAAAAGCAAGAGAGATGAAGAATAGAAAGACGGACTGTGAGAAGTTGAAAGACGACACATAATAATGAAGATGGAAGACACGAAGAATGGCGACAATGAACTGACGAATCCAATGATAAACGGTGAAGAAATAGTGAATCAATGTGAATGTCTGAATGAAAGGGAGAGTCGTGAAGCCAATTTCTATTTTGACGAGAGAGGGAAGAACTAAAGTTTTGACAAAGAGAGGGAAGAAACAAAGTTTTCGTTTTCGTGAGAGAGGGGACATGAATTTTCTTTTTTAATTTGAGGTAAGCCCATTGTTTTCATTTATAGCACATATTTTTAAAAGCAACATGTATATAAATGTTGCCTAAAGTATCAACAGTTAAAAAATCGTGGCTTTTAATAGTCTTTAACCAACACTTGTAAAAGTGTTGCTTTTATTATGTTTAGGCAACACTTTTGTACCCGTGGTTTTATTTAGTGTTGCCTAAAGTGATATTTGTTGTAGTGTCAATATTGATATTTTTTATTTGAATTGTTGGACATTTAAATAGTTTTTAGTTAAGGATAATTGAAATTGTTGGTTTTGTACAAGAACTTACATTACAAGAAAAAAACTATTTAGATATCAATTTTTAGCTACCAAATAAAATGGTTACTAATTATGACGAAAATAACCATTAAATTAAGTTTTGGTTGCTAAATAACTAAAAAATGAAAGTAATGATCGAATTTAGTGACCAATTAAGTCAAGATAATTGGCATCTAACATTAACTACAAAGGTTTTAGTCACTAATTTCAACCATTACTTTCATTTTAGTTATTTAGCAACCAAAACTTAATTTAGTGGTTATTTTGATCACAATTAACAACCATTGTAGTTGGTAGCTAAAAATTGATATCTAAATAGCTTTTTTCTTGTGGTATTAAGAAGAAGAATAAAAGAAAGTGTTAGTTCCAAGTTCAACATCACTAGTGCAAAATACATACATAACATTCGTCATTAAAAACGATTTCTAAGTCACCATCTTCTTCTACTTGGTGGCATTCAAAAAGTTTCTCAACCTTCACCTCCTAATCTAAATACTCCTCAATATTTTTATTGTTATGGAAATAAGAAAGGTCTACCTTAGGCTCTATAGAGTGAGTATGATTTTTAGTCACATGATGATGTTTTGGGGGTGATTTATAGAAATCATCATAGTGATGACTACTATATACCCCTTTTGCTCTTTTGGAATAGGAGTCCATATGATGTTCTCTTCTTCTATTTGAACCCTCTTCATGCTTACCCCTAGATTTATCTTGTTGTTGCATGTATTGAGCAAACATAGTTCTTAGCTCTTACATTGATATTTTTTTTTATGTTTTGTAGTTCATCTCTTAGAAGTTTTGCCTCTAAATGTTCCTAAGATTTCCATGTACACTGGAATAATGACAATGATCACTCTTTTTTATCAGATTGTTTTCACAAGATTTTCAAAATTTCACAAAAATGAATGATAAGGTTTCCACAAATGGTTTGTTGATTTTGGAGAAGTTCTCTAAGAAGAAAAGATGTTGAAAGTTTTCCAAGTATACTCTAGAAAAGAAAGGTGGGTCACAAGTGGACATGTTTAAGTACTAAGTCTTTCATAATTAGAGTTTTTCCCGTACCACTTTCACAAAATCTCTTAGTATAAAACTTTAAATATTTTTCCTGATGTGTATTCCCTAAGACTAAAGAAAGGTCAACTATATGTTCAAGAGATGTTCAAACCTAGTTGTCATGGAGACCTAAGAAAATTAAGGAATACAATGTAAAATTGCAAGTAAAAGTATATAAGTGAAAGCAAGTAAACTAGTGAAAATATAAGTGACACTTAGAGTCCCTTTACACACTTTTTTTGATACATGCAAGCATGAAGCACCTAAGGAACAAAAGGAAGAGAAGACGTGAAGAATAAATAAATAACTAAAGAAGGAGCATGAAAAAAATAAAAAGAGAGAAGAAGTAGAGCTCTTGGAAATGAAAGGAATTTGAGAGAATGCAAGAAGAGAAAGACAATAACTTGAGAGAGAGAAGCATTTTAAACTTTTGGAGCTCTCCACCAGTCAAATTGAAACACAAGGATTGCCGCATCATCTTCTAACTAAATGAAACTCCCTTTATTACATTGCCACATCACGTTTAACTAAATGAAATTCCCATCATTACATCCAAACTACCCCACGCACCTTCATGGATCTTCAAAACCACCACTTGCTCATTTATACACCTTCCTAACTACTTCGTGCACCTCTAGGAGCTTATTTACTCTTAATCCTAGTTAATTTTTTTATTCTTTTGTTGATATTTTGACCTTTGGATGTCCATGAATTATTATAAATAGGACTCCAACCTTTTTGTACAAAACATGATGAATTAGAGAGTGAACGAAAGTACCTTTGAAGGTGTTTCTTAAAAGTTGAGTTTCACCTTTCTCTTATTATTTTAGTTCTTATCTTGAGAAGCTTTCTCAAGTGGTAGCTCTTCTAGCACATATCCTTGGAATTCTTTCCATAGGTGGTGTGTTATACCTTTCATCTTCTTCCTTATTCCATTTTTTATTTCATTTTACGTTGGTAGTTACTTGTTTTATTATTTTTCTACATTGACACTCTATATGCTAAGCATTGTCTTCCATTGTTGCGCCTATTTTATTGCTTTCATTGTTGGGTTTTGTTCTTCATCTTCCGAGAGGTTGTTCTAGATCTTAAACACCCCCAAGAATCCATATCAAGTGGTATCAAGATCCAAAGGATCAACCAAACCCATGAAGATGTTCATCACCATCAATGAAGGTTTTCTTCAACAATGGGTTTGAAACTCATCCTTGGTGCAAGGTAATTCGTGATTTTCTTTGAGTTTTCTTCTTGGCCAAACTGTTTTGGGTTAGTATACATCATTTTCTTATGTCTTGTTTTGAGTTTTATGAATTAATCAAGCCATTGTATCCATCTTCTTCATTGGGTTTTGCTGAATTTTTTTCTCTCTAGGAAATGGGTATGATGTTGATGCTTGGTTAATTTTGTGTCCTTTTAGCCTTTTCTTTCTTTGAGTTCTTGTTTTCTTCTTGCTGTATTATAGAGTTTAAAAGTGTTTAATCCTATTTTGAGAGTTCATTTAAGAAGAAACATGTTTTAGAAAATTGAAAACCCATGAATATAAGGATTGAAGTGTGTGATTCTCTCATTTGTGGTTGTCTTGTGAAATTGATTTTTTCAAAACTGTTTCAAACGGGGTTTCTACAGTGAATAACTGAACTGTATTGGTCTTTAAAAAGCAAAGAAAAGTTCAATAAAATCAAAATAAAAATTATACAAAATTTAGCACAACAAGTGTTTGAGAAATGGTTGTTCATGTGTTGTTGACCCTACTTTTCTTCAGTCAATTTTCATATAGACTTCCTTAGAGATTGCCAAATTGTTTCTATCACTTGTGTGGTATTTAATTTATGGAATTTTGTTATTCTTAGGTGTCTTCCATTTCAAGGTTTTACATTAATCCAATGGGTGAAAGAATATCACAAAAATTCACCTTTCTTTGAGTCTTTTCCAAGCTTTTTCTTGTCCAAATTGTAACATTAGTTGTATAATATTTTGTGTGTCACTATGGATGGTCATCAAATGACCAATGAAGAAATTAGACAGAAACTTGAACAATTGGAGCAATTGTTGAATCAAAAGAGACATAGGAGAAGTAGATATTCTTCAAGTTCTTCATCAAAAGTGGGAAGTGACATGGAGACTTTTTATGCCACAAGTCGTGCAAGAAGGGAGAGGAGATCACATAGATCAAGACATGAGTGTCGCAAAAGAAGTCATGACGGGGTGAAAAGAAAATAACTTTTTTGAAAAATAAAGTAGAGTCGTTACCATAGTTTATTATGAAAATCTATGGAAAAACCAAAGATAAGGCTATAGTCTACGAAACCGGATTTAAGTTCCAGGAGTCGGTTAAGTGTAAGGAATATGTTAGCACCCTACAACGTCTATCCTAACATGGTACCTTTAATCAAATTAGGAAAACAGAGTGTGGTTTTTTTAAAAAAAAAAATTGTTTATTTTCCCAAAAATAAGAACCAAAAATGCAAGTAAAAAAAACCAAAGAATTTTTTTTTTGGGCCCAACAAGGGTTGACCTTACTCTTATGTATTTCTATCCATGATGGAAAATCAAGGTTTACGTAGTTCAGAATAGAAAGTTGTTTGTTCGTGTTTTGATATTTTTAATTTTTGAAAATTTTGTACCCTTTTAATTTTTGAAAATTTTGTACCCTTTTAATTTTTGAAAATTTGATATTTTTTATATTTTGAAAATTTTAATATTTTTAGGATTTTATAAAATTTGATATTCTCTAGGGTTTTATAATTTTTAACCGGTTAGAGTACATGGTAGTGCATCAACTATGCTTAATACTCTTATGAATCGAAGATAGTATAAACTATTTATCGATGTGGCAAATTATTTTCTGAATTTTATTTGCAGAAAATATTTTTTTTATTGTATAGAGATATTATTGAGTAAAACTTTATGTGTACCACATACAAATACTCAAACATTATTTCTATCTCATGATGTGTGTGACCATTTTGATATTTAAACCAATCGTTCATCGTATGAAAATATTTTAACTAATAAAATTAAATATTAAATGACGCGTGAGACCATACAAGTATCTAAAATTAGTTGTAATGTAAAACTTGTTCTTTTTTTTAGTTTATTGCATAAAAACAAAATTAAAAGGGTGAAGATGTGTAAAATAAAAATATGCATGCAAAGGAAAGAAAGAAATCAAACCTGTGGGACTAGTACGATAAGCCCAACTATTTTCCTTTTTTTTATAAAAATGAAGGTGATAGAGAGGGAGAAACAAAGGCGCAAATCAAGAATCTTTGGGCCTGAGCAATGTGAGGAATGCAACTACAAGCCCTAGGGTGTGAATAATAAAGTTGATGGGTAGTTGAATGGGACCAATTTTTTATTTAAAACACGGTGGTGCAGATAAGAAGCTTTGGGATGCCATCACTGATCAGAGGGGTCCAACTTCAAATGGCCCCAACACCCCACCTCTTATTTTCCTTCAATTTCCACTTCCTACCATATTTCTTCAAAATATTCTCATTTTCAATTTCAAAACCCATTTAGGACATGTGACAACAATAGTGTTGGGCAAAGAGAAGGGAGCGGAGCGTGGCAGAGTGGTGGCGGGCTCATAGCGGCTGACCTCGTCGATGAGGTGGGTGATGGCGAGGGTCAAGCTGGGTGGCGACAACAACAGAGGAAGCTGATGTGGGGATCGTAGAGGAGGTGCGGGATTGTAACGACGATGTGTTTCTTGATGGTGGATGATATTTATTTATTTTAATTAGTTTCCTATTCCATAATGATAACAATAATGATGAATCAATCAGTAATTATTAGGTTTAGGGTCATTTTTCAGTATTTGGGATAATTGGGATTTAATTAAAAGTTTGATTCAATTTAATGTAATTTTCCAATTTTTTTCCAAACTTAAGTATGTTTTGTATTTTGTCCATAACTTTTACTTTAACTTGATCTTTATTTCGTTTTGTAGATAACTCAAAGATCTACAAACGCTGTCAGAGGTCCCAAGACCAAATTCGGACGGAAAAATGGACAAAATCATCCTTAAATTTGCAACACGAAATTTGGACAACATTTGGAGTGGAAATCATTAATGTTGGGCCAAATTATGGCAACAGAGAATGGGTCTGGGCCTTAGTTTGTGCAAAAGAATTAGAAATATGGTTTTGTATTTTGGGGGATAGATTGTAAAAGGGGGATAATATACATTTTTATGGGACTTCTGACAGCAGCCGAGCATTAGACGATTTTCCTTTGGAATATAGTTCGTTCATATGGTTTTCTTCTTCATGTTTACATATTTGTCTTCTCTTAATTCATGTTCTTTTTACTTTAGTTAGGATGCCAACCATGATGATAAGTGGCTAACCTCTTTGTTTAATTCAGTGCCCAAAGGTTCTCTCGTTTACGTTAATCCTTAGGTTTAGGTTTTGTATTTCTTTCTGTAAATTACATATTGACTTGTTATTTTAATTTGATTATTTAATAGTTGGATTAATACTATAATTGAATTAATTTGGTCTAATGAAATGTGTTGTGGAATTTATGAATTGGAATCAAGTTGAACCGACAATGTTGCTCACGATGCGATTGCATTAGTTTGGCACATTAGGTGTTCGATTAAGTGTTTCACAATTGTGGAGTAATCAGGATGTTAAATAGATACAGAGATTCTGGTCTATTTAACCCACAAATGTAATTTAGATTGTGTTTAGGAGCCAGAGAACAAATTGATTTTTCATTATTTGAATTCCTCTATTTTTGTTTGATTTTTGTTTTCGTTATTGAATTTAAATACTTTGTTAAACCATCCCCATTTGCATTTTAAGAGAACATTTGAGTGGTCCTTGGAAAGAGTGACCTGGGTTAGCTATATTGCAAATTTAGCCTCTAGTTTAATTTGGGGCGTGTTCGACAGCACGCATCAGTGGTGAGAAGAGTGAACCAGACGGAGAGGAAGACAACAAAGAGAGCAGCAGTTGTTTCCTCCTCACGAATCAGGTCAGCATGGCAGCAATGGTAACGTCTGAAGGCGATAAAGAGAGTCGGGGTGGTGCAACTAGTGGGGAAGGCTTAGGGGGGTAGAGAGGCAATGATGAAGACGATGGCGGTGGTGGCGATGACGTCGGCGGTGGATATGGTTGCGGTTTCTTAATGGGTGAGGCGACGTTGCTTGGGACAGCCGTGGGGTTGTAGTCGTTGAACAGGTGGATGGTGATACGCGTTGCGGAACATATCCAAATTAAACTAGGCTAAATTTGCAGTATGGCTAACTTAGGTCATTCTTCCCTAGGACCGCTCAAAATGTACTGAGAGGGGGGGTTAACAAAATATTAACAAAATAGAGGAATTCAAATAATGAAAAATCAACTTGGTCTCCTTTCGGTTCTCTCAAAAATTTGTCACCGGTTCCTATATATAATCCAAATTACTTCCATGGATTAAATAAACCAAAATCCCTGCATCTATTTAACATTCCCACAACACATTCCAATCGGACTATATTGATTCAATACAAGTATAATCCAACTATTAAATCCAATAATCAAATTAAAATAACAAGTAAACGTGTAATTGCGAAAAGAAATAAAAAACGTGAACTAAGGACTAGCAAAAACGGGAGAACCTTTGGGCACCGGATTAAACAAAGAACTTAGCCGCTCATCATCATGGTTGGCATCTTAAATTGAAGTAAAACACAAATTGAAAGAAGATCAAAATGTCGACGTGAAGAAGAGAAGCAAAGAAAATGAAAGAAAATGTATTCCCAATCCAAAAATGTAAAATATAGCTATTGTCAAAATATGATAACAATGTCTATCCTTTTTTCTCTTCTTACAATTTGTCAAACCCTCAAAACAAAACCCTAATTCGTTTCAATGCCTATTGATGCTCGAATAAATCGATTTCTTTTTCTACAATACTCAGTTTTTTAGTTATGTTTTCATTCTATCCAGTTGTAGTTCTCTTCACTCCTTGTAATCTTTCAGCATCCTCATCATCTGGACTATTTTCATACTTATCATGCACCTTTTGGTTAGTCTCATCAAAAGTAATATGCACGGTTTCCTCAATCAACATGGTTTTTTTGTTGTATGTTGTATATGCATGACTATGTGATGAATGTCAACACCCGATTTTGTCCGGGTAATATTTTAAATTAAAGTATAATGATAAAAATGAATAAAGAAAAAATGAATAATAACATAAAAATATATTTATTAGTTTAAGTTTTCTTGAAAAAAGAAAATGATAAAATAAAATAAAAATAAAAGAAAAAAATTACAAAAAATTGAATTTTTCCATTAAAAAAGAAAAGGTAGATTTAAAAAAAATAATAATAAAATAAATAATTAATAATAAAAAAACGAAAATAACAAGAAAATAACAAAAATATCTAAATTAAAACAACAAAATCTGAAAATTTAAAATAAATAAATAAATAAATAATAAAAAAACAAATATAACAATAAAAATAATTGCTTCCAAACTTGATTTGCAAGTTTTAAAAAATAAATAAATAAATAAAAGAAAGGGTTCTGCTTAAATAAATTTTATAAAAGTAAAAAAATGAAGTAGTTTAGATTTCTTTTTCATCCGTTAATGTTTTTTTAAATAATAAAAATAAAAAAATAAAAACAAACAAATAATATAAAATTTGAAAAAAGAAACGATAAAAGAAGAAGAGAGACTCTTTCAACTCTCTAACTCCGCAGAATCCCATAAAAATCTCCACCATCCCTATTCTTTCTCCAACAGAACTCCTCAAGTGGACTGATAAGGAAAAAACAGAAAAAAGGAGAGGGGAGAACGAGAGAAAAGAGAGAAGAGAGGAGGAGGAAAAAATAAAAGAGAGGATCACTGATAAAGGGAGAACACGTTAAAAATAGAGAAAAAAGAGAGAAAAAGTAGAGAAGATTGATTCTCCTGTCTTACTATCAACACTCAGTTTAAAACTGAGAAGCAAGAAACTTTGGAAAGGAGACTATCATTCTAAATCATGTGTTCTTATCTTCCTGTGATGGTTTTTTTTTCTTCATCATTTCATTTTCATATAAAGATTAAAAAAAATAAAAAAAGAAGGTCCTTTTGCTCTTTATAACATTTTGTTTTTTGTCCTTATTTATTAAATAATAAAAAATTCATCATCTTCCATCTTCCATACATTCTTCTATGTATTTTATCCATGTATTTTATGCTCCAAAAATCACTCCAAAACAGTCTCAAAACGACTTCCGCAGTCACCGTCATTTTTTCCACGCCGTCGCCGTCCTACCGTACCGCCACCGCCGCTCCTTCCTCATCACTACTGCCGCTTTTGGTTCATCATGGGTGAAGAAAGGTGGTGGTGACTTAGGGTTAGGGTGGTGGTGGCTTAGGGTTTAGGAGTTGGGCCATTCTTCCTACATCTCCATTAACTAGGATTTACACTCCAGCTCTTCACAATTACCAAAATGCCCTTAGTCATGGGTTGAGCTTCTGATTGGTGGAGATACTTCCTGCACCCCCATTAATTAAGTTCAGCACCCACACTCTCCACAATTACCAAAATGCCCTTAACCCAAGTTGAGTTTCTTATTAGTGGCGTTACTTCCTGCACCCCCATTAATTAAGTTTCGCATCCACACTCTCCACAATTACCAAAATGCCCTTAACCCAAGTTGAGTTTCTTATTAGTGGCGTTACTTCCTGCACCCTCATTAATTAAGTTTCGCATCCACACTCTCCACAATTACCAAAATACCCTTAACCCAAGATAGAGTTTCTTATTGGTTGGGTTACTTCCTGCACCCCCATTAGTTAAGTTTCGCACCACACTCTCCACAATTACCAAAATGCCCTTAACCAAAGATTGAGTTTCTTATTGGTGGGGTTACTTCCTGCACCCCCATTAATTAAGTTCCGCACCCACACTCTCCACAATCACCAAAATACCCTTAACCCAAGTTGAGTTTCATTGAGTCATGTTCCATTTTTGCATGGATGATTTCATTAAAATTAAAATGTCAATTCTATGTTACATATAACTGTCGCATGTTATTTTCCAACACCAAATTTGATATATACCCCAATCCTTAAAGCCCAGGCTGTAAACCTGACACTGTTTCTCAAAGCCCAGGCTTTAAACCTGACACTGTTTCTCAAAGCCCAGGCTTTAAACCTGGCACCGTTCCTCAAAGCCCAGGCTTTAAACCTGGCACCATTCCTCAAAGCCCAGGCTTTAAACCTGGCACCGTTCCTCAAAGCCCAGGCTTTAAACCTG
>Ga0099824_1005423_pt1 | contig 17971 bp, 8 predicted proteins | sample SiratrowhiteBW_FD_76837 | JGI IMG/M metagenome (GOLD analysis project Ga0099824, IMG submission 76837) | Root nodule microbial communities of legume samples collected from California, USA - Siratro white BW | ecosystem: Host-associated > Plants > Roots > Nodule | place: USA: California... | reverse complement strand
TCTACTAGTAATAGGAATCAAATAGATGATCATTACTAGGTGGTGAGAGTCGAAGGAGGTCTGAACTGGGTGACTGCAGCTTGAAATATAGCTGGTCAGAAAAGTCTCAGGGGGACTAACCCTATCATACATGATTGATGATTCATTTGTGTGGGGGCTGTGTGGATTCACAGTTTGGAGATGTATGACAGGTACATATCTCGGGGTCTATTCAATGCACGAGTCTTTCGGAAGTAGAGTCATGTTGTAGTGTGTTAGATTCTTTTATTGTGATGATACATGAAATTGAATGTTTTTTTATTTGTTAAAATTTGCTTAGCTTACCCTTTTCTTTGGTTGTATTGTGTTTGATTTTTCTATCTGTGATGATCGTGTCTTGACACGGGAGCAGATGGTGCTGTAGATGGATCTTTGGGAGATCATCTAGGTTGAAGGATACTGTTAGGAATAGTGCATTATTTTGAAAAAACTTATATATGATATTGTAAATATGTTTTGAAATTTCAGTTTAGCTTTATTATGAAATTTTGATATATGTTAACTATGGAATACTGTGAGATACACATGATGATAATACTTTAGCTGTCATAGTAGAAACTTTAATTTTGTAGAGTGTTACAATCATAATATATGCTTATTTTTTTAAAATATATAACTTTTTTTATCATTTATATTCTCAATGAGTTATCATTTTTCCAACAAGAATATCTAGTAGCAGTTAGGTTGAGTGCAAAGTTTCATCGTTAACACCTACCTAGTAGTAATAATATGGTGTGATATACTCTTCATATAATTATAAATCATGGGACATAAGAGTCAAAAGGCAGATGAAGTTCCAAATTGTAATGAAGTGGATTTTTGATGAAAGAAAGCTACTTGTAGTGAAGAAGCCACGTAGGCAGTGGGTACCCCACCCAACAACACCAACTATTATCATCATGACATGATCTGAAACCAAAGTCATCATCAGTGTAGATCTCTTGGGCCCCTCCCTAGTCAACAACCAAATGTGGTAGACCCTCAAGTACTGAATCAGACCAGCCCCACAACACAACATAACAAAGCGTGGGTCCCACTCGCCCAAAGCTAAGCAAGCCATTGAATGGACCGTTCCGAAGCCTTCACAAACCGAAAATGAGTTTTGGTTTGGGACAACAACCACATTGGGAGTAGAGAAAACATTCACCACCAAAATAAAAATAAAGAAAGAAGCTCACACACAAATATCCGATAAGTTAAGCCTGCAAGAGAAGAAAGAGCACTGCAACTTCAAATTATTCTTCTTCTTCCTTGTATCATCGATTTTATAATCCTCTATTACTCTTTTGGACCCCACCCACTTATATATATATATATATATATATATACACTAAAGATATATGCTTATGTTTTTAACGAATAAAAACAATATACTTATTGTAGTTCCTAACACGTGACGATTAAAATTTGAATATACAAACTAATGAAAATATTAACTTTTATATTTTTTAATAATATTTAAAAAAAAATATCAAAATAACGTATTTTTATTTTTATAATAAAATGATACTTATTTTATTTTTTATATAAAAAAACTTATTTTCTATATTTATAGTAAACTATTTTTTTTCCAAATAAATAGGGTAAATAAAATATTTCTCCATGACGATAAGTTTGTCATAAAGGAGTATTTTATCATTTTTATTTGAATTTTTCAAAAGTGAAGATATAATTAGTGAATTTAAATTCTTTTATTGATTTTTGTATTGTTATTCCTCTCCTTCTGATTTAGAATGATTTTGATATCTTAAAATATATTAAAAGTATTAAAGTAATGTAATTTGGAGACACTGACAGAAAAACAATTAGTTGAAAATCTTCATAATTAGTAAAAAATAATTAATGCAATTTTAAACTTTATCAACGCTTAGAATTAAAAACCTATCATTAAGAGAAAACCTAGGAAGTATTTATTAAGATAATGAATTATTTCAATAAAATTATTTTTAATAATGACATATTTATTATTGTTATTAATACGTGGAGAAAATAAATTTGAATTATTTTGAAGCTGAGATTACAACTCTTTGATAATTATAAATTTCAAACTTAAAACACAGATTTAACAGACTTAATTATTTATTGAAAAATAGTAATATCATATAGAGGATGAACCCGAGGCTGCCGAAACTGATAGGAGAGAGAGAAGTAAAAGCAAAGAGGCAGGGAAAGCCTTTTACACGTGATAAAGAAAGAACAAAAAGCGCTTTGCATGCGTGTATAAGATCATCATAATCATCATCAACGCTACTTCTTACCCACCTTCCCTTTCCTTTGTTCTTTCTCTTTCAAAATTGTGAATCTCTTGCTTCCACCAACACACCCTTCTACTGTTTCTACCCCTCCTTGCTTCCGTTCATGTCTAGCTTACTACCCATGTTTCACAAGCCCTCCTGTTGAAAGAGGGTGAGTTCAAGTTCCGTTCTTTTACTCATTTTTTCTTTTTTTTGCTTCTTCATTTTCATGCTCAGTGTCACTTGTGCTTGGTGGGTTTCAGTTTTGTTTTGAGTTTGTTCAACTACAAGGCTTTTAATGGATAAACATTTTGCTCTAAAGCAACATTGTTTTTCTCTCTCTTTATTTTCTTGGTGAAAATATTTGGCACAGTGATTTTGTTTTGTGCTGGTTGTTTCTTTTCCTTTTTATCAATTTCAATATAGTCCTCTGTAGTGAATGTTTCAACTTTGTCTTCACAATCCATGCATTGTTATGTTGTCTTTTTTTTAAAAGTATGGTTGCGTGGCTGTACATGTGCTTTCTCTTGGTAATTTTCAGTTTTCGGCAGGGGACAAGCCTGTAAGAACTGGTTTTGTCTTCTGGTTATTTCCATTTTCCGAGTTTCTCACACGTCTAATCACGTTTTATTATTGACTCTTCTATTCCTTGCTCATAGTTGTCATTGGCTTTCCTCACTGAACGATCGTGCTTATTTTTTCTTTTGTCTTTTGCTCTTTGTGTTATTTCGTGTTGTACAGTTAATGTTTTGTGCTGCAAATTTGCACTGAGATTTCCTTGTCTTCTGGCGTTTTCAACTTTAAGCAAGGGCGAGAAGATGTTGTTGTCGAAATTTACTTTTGTTTACCTTATTTTGCTCTATGGCCCTTTATAGGTGTATGTTTCTACTACCATGACCATTTTTGGATTTGCTTTGGAAGTAAGGGTGAAAAATGAATTTTCAGTTTTGCAAAAGAATGGTAATGCTTGTATTGTTATACAATGATACCTTACAATGCCAGTTTTCAGATTCACACTTGCTAATTTTCTTCTTCTGATTTCATACATCAAATCAAGCCATTGATCGTTCTCGTTAATGCACAGTAATTACCAACGTAATAATTACATTTTCCATCTTTGTATATGCATTCTTATCTGAAGCAATTGGTACTGTTTGGCAGATATGACAAGCAAAAGCTAAAAGAGTGTGAAATTGGTTTTCTGTGAAGCTTGTCACCTTCGACAAGTTTGTTGTACTATTGTTGTTTGTACATCTGGAGAGAGTAAGTACTCATCAACAAGGCCAACATGCCAGTGAGGCAGATGAAAGAAAGCTCGGAGCGACACCTTGTGATCAAACCCCATTTGCAGAATCCTATGAATCCAGCCAAGAAGACAACCAAAGCTCCCCAAAATGGCAAAGGTCCACCACCACTAGAAAACGAAAGCCAAGCTTTGCCCCACTCAAAGAACAAGGGAAGAAGAAGGGGGAGAGGTGGCAGAAAACCCGATCAAGGAGATGTTATGATGAGGCCTAGATGCAGACCATGCACTGCAACACTTACAAGTAGTGCAAATGGGAATGTTGAAAATGATTTCATCTCTGATATGGGTTTTCCCACTTCAAGCAAGTCTTTGAGCTTTGCTCGTAGGCCTGGATATGGACAAGTTGGGACAAAATGCATTGTGAAGGCTAACCACTTCTTTGCAGAGTTACCAGACAAGGACTTGAACCAATATGCTGTAAGATCCTTTCCTTGGAATATATATCACTATACTGATAAGGCAATTAAATTGGATTTTCTGAGTGCACAACTATTGGGCCCTCTATGGCAGCATGCATTTAAGTTCATCCTGTGATTTTCCTCTTATAGGGGTTCCGCTTTTGCAGTCCTTTTCTTGTAGTGTCATTAATGAGACTTTTAAAATTTTCCTTTGAGGCTTTTGTTCCCTATTATTGTTATTATTATAATTTTTGCTTTAATTTAATGTCATTATGTTTGGCTTTATTTTGAAGGTTACTATTACCCCAGAAGTGTCTTCTAAAACAGTAAACAGGTCTATCATAGCAGAGCTGGTGAGGCTCTATAAAGAGTCTGACTTGGGGATGAGACTTCCAGCATATGATGGCAGAAAAAGTCTGTACACAGCAGGGCAGCTTCCCTTTGCTTGGAGAGAGTTTAAGATTAAGCTTGTAGATGAAGAGGAAGGAGTTAATGGCCCCAAGTAAGGATTTATTGATCATAATCACTTTAATATTTTTCCTTTCTTCTCTCTCCCTTATCAATTCACAAACAAACACAACCACCCCTTTTGTACTGTAACCAGATAAAACCGAAAAGTGTTTATGTGTTTGGGTAGGTTCAATTTCAACTGACACCTTGACCATTTTTCAGAAGGGAAAGAGAGTACAGGGTGGTGATCAAATTTGTTGCTCGGGCAAACTTGCATCACTTGGGCCAGTTCCTAGCTGGTAAGCGTGCTGATGCACCCCAAGAGGCACTTCAAATCCTGGATATTGTACTAAGAGAGCTGGCAACTAAGAGGTAGTTTTGGTCTAGGGAATATCATAAACTTTAAAAATTCAAGAAATTATATATTTAATGAGTAAGTGAAGCTTAAAATCATGTTTATCTTACCATGACTGCATTTTCTAAAGGTATTGCCCAATTGGAAGGTCCTTCTTTTCACCTGATATTAGAACACCGCAACGGCTTGGAGAGGGATTAGAGTCATGGTGTGGATTTTACCAGAGCATAAGGCCTACTCAGATGGGACTTTCCCTCAATATTGGTACATTGCTTATATTGATTAAATATCAATTACACAAGTAGTCTAATTGCAGTAAAATTTATGTCTTCTTTACTTTGAAAAATTATTTTCTCTTTTTGTACAAATCTTAGAAAACAGAAAATAAAGTGTAGTTTTTTGTAATTTGAGGTATAAACTTGAAATGAAAACAAAAACATTTGCTCGAATCAAATAGGATGATAACTTTAATATTTCTCTTAATTCTGTTCTTGCATTTTATAGATATGGCATCTGCTGCATTTATTGAGCCACTTCCAGTGGTGGAATTTGTTGGGCAGCTACTAGGGAAAGATGTGATGTCAAGGCCATTGTCAGATGCTGATCGCATTAAGGTACTTAGTACTGTGACAGACCATGCTAAGTTCATCTGTTATTCTTTCAATGCTGATCAATTTAATGAGCTTCTTTTTGACGTCTAACAGATTAAGAAAGCCCTTAGAGGAGTTAAAGTTGAAGTAACACATAGAGGGAGTGTGAGAAGAAAATATCGTGTTTCAGGGTTGACTTCTCAACCAACAAGGGAACTGGTGTAAGTTGTTTTTCTTCCTGGTCTCTTCCTATTAGCAATGTTCGAGGTTATAGTGATTTTCCGTTAGTTCACTAAATAATGATGTATTTTTTAGGTTTCCTGTTGATGAGAACTCAACTATGAAATCAGTAGTTGAATACTTCCAAGAGATGTATGGCTTCACTATTCAATATACTCACCTTCCTTGCCTTCAAGTGGGCAACCAAAAGAAGGCCAACTATTTACCTATGGAGGTGGGGAAAGTTCCTGGTAATTGAATTAGTCATTCAACATTCTCACAATGTTTAATGTCATCTGCTTTTGGTTCCCTAGGCCTGCAAAATTGTTGAGGGGCAACGTTATACAAAAAGACTGAATGAGAAGCAAATTACTGCTCTATTGAAAGTTACTTGCCAGAGACCTCGTGATCGTGAAAATGACATTTTACGGGTATTTAATTTGGAAGCTTCACTACAATTTAATGTTAACTTTCATAAAATAGCCACTTCCCACCCATGCCTATTTTTAAAAATTATACTATTTGATTGCAGAACAATTAGGAAGGGAAGTGCCGTTAAGTTAACCATGTTTTCATTATTTATTCTAAAAGTACTCAGCAAACTTCTACCCTTCATGTGTATGACAATGTAGCACTTGGAATGTTCTCATAATGATTTAAAACTTGTGCTTTTATGTGATGTGACAAATGGAACCTTGGAATAGATAAAGGATAAACACATTTAACTATGGCTTTTACACACAGATGTATTTTTTTTCTCTTTAGTTCATGATAATGTTGGACCTTCATAAATAGTAACGATTTGTTTATTTTATTTTTATGTGGGGGTCATACAAGCAGACCATTCAGCAAAATGCTTATGATCAAGATCCGTATGCAAAGGAATTTGGAATTAAAATCAGTGAAAAACTAGCTTCTGTTGAAGCGCGAATTCTTCCAGCCCCCTGGGTAATGTGCTTTTCCTTCTAAAGATCTGGTTTATCACATTTACTTAAAATTTAGTTTACCTTTTCCCAACTATTCATTGATTTAAAGCACTTCTGATTGCAGCTTAAATATCACGAAAGTGGGAAAGAAAAGAACTGTTTACCCCAAGTTGGTCAATGGAATATGATGAACAAGGTAATGTATATTGGTATTACATTTCTCTGTTCCTCGGCTGTTCTGAAGAATAGCCGTTGCCGGCCAATTCTCTGGTTTAATCTTATTGTTGATATAGCTTTGGTTTATTTCATCTATTCCAACCTATCTGCTAATCTTTCATACGCTAAGAACTTGGTGATAGCTCACAGTACTGACATCTGTCTCTTAAATCTTGAATGACAGAAAATGATTAATGGAATGACTGTTAGCCGGTGGGCATGCATAAATTTTTCACGGAGTGTGCAAGATAGTGTTGCTCGCACTTTTTGTAACGAGCTTGCTCAAATGTGTCAAGTTTCTGGCATGGTAATCCTCAATCTATTTTATTATCATTTTTGTCTGTGTCTTATAGGAAGAAATTTCCTGACAATCTTTTCTTGTAGGAATTTAATCCAGAGCCTGTTATCCCCATATACAATGCCAAACCTGAACAGGTGGAGAAAGCTTTGAAACATGTTTACCATGTGTCAGCGAGCAAAACTAAAGGAAAGGAATTGGAGCTTCTGTTAGCAATATTGCCAGACAATAACGGGTCTCTGTATGGTAAGCCATGCGAATGGATAATACCTCTACGTTTGTTGTATGGTATCAATCACCGAGTGCTACTTGCTTGATTGAGTTGACATAATACAGAAGATGTTCCGAGTTATAATGCAGAGTATTCATTTAAATGTTTTTTGTTTTCAGGTGATCTAAAGCGAATTTGTGAAACTGACCTTGGCTTAATTTCACAATGCTGTCTGACAAAGCATGTCTTCAAAATCACTAAACAGTACTTAGCTAATGTGTCTCTGAAAATCAATGTGAAGGTTTGTATGCTTCTCATTCAGAAACCTACCTATTCCTGACTAAACCATTGTTTGAACTTTTGAAGTTTTCAATTTTCTATTAATCATTAGACAATTACACATCTGGTTTTTTCTTCATAATTGCCTTGTGAACCTCATGCTTTTTAATAAATAGAATAGGTACTAGTTAGAAATTGTTAGCCAAATACAAGGCTTGGTTATATTGTAGCAATTATGCTCCTTATTTTTTGGGTATTCAAGTTAACATTGCTGTTACTTGTCATAAATGCATTCAATAACTAAATAGTGGTCACATGCCCTCGGTGCAGATGGGAGGTAGAAATACTGTACTTCTTGATGCTGTGAGCTGCAGAATACCGTTGGTCAGTGACATACCAACCATAATTTTCGGAGCAGATGTAACCCACCCTGAAAACGGCGAAGACTCAAGTCCCTCAATTGCAGCTGTATTTATCTAAGTCTATTTATCTTTATTTGTTTTATAGTAATGCAATAGTCATTGATGGTTTCAGCAATTGATAATGATTCCTCAAACTGTAGGTAGTAGCATCTCAGGACTGGCCTGAAGTAACAAAATACGCCGGTTTAGTGTGCGCTCAAGCTCATCGGCAGGAACTTATACAAGACTTGTACAAAACTTGGCACGACCCTGTTCGTGGCACAGTCAGTGGAGGCATGATCCGGTACTAATAATATTAATTTTACTATTTTAGTTCTGAACATTAATTATATCTAGATTGTTGTGTGATGGGTTTTGATTATGTGAAATCTTAGTTTATCATTTTTTTTTTATTAAAAGACTATGCACAAGTAATTTCTCATACTCATTCGCAATTACTTAGTTTATCAGTTTAACATGTCCTTTTTTGTGCAGAGATTTACTGGTTTCCTTTAGAAAGGCAACAGGACAAAAGCCGCTACGAATTATATTTTACAGGTTATGTTTAATTCATTACGAAAGATCTATAATGCATGTTATAAACTTACATAAAAAATAATTTTAGTAGGTTGAACTGTACCTCTGTTGAATTGGTTACTTGATGCTGGCATTGGATTTTATTAGAATTACATTAAACACAGTGTTGTTGTTAGATGGGCTAAGCCATTACAAAACTTGTCACCATTGCAATGTCTAGAATTTGTTAGTAAGCTTCCTATATTTTTAAGCCTCCAACCCCTATTTTTATCATTATACATGTAATTTTCATTCTCCGGCTTCATCGTTTTGACTTCTACATGGATTTATCTCAACGCACTTTAGATGTTTTCTGAATTCATCCCTTTGGCCAATTTTGCATCACCTGTCCACATAAACTCTGTTATGTCTACTGGAGGGATAATGTCATATAGCCGGCCAAATCAAGTGCATAAAACATCCCAAATGGTTTTCCTTTTATTCATATATTTCAGGGGCACTCCATTGAAATTCTAGTTCTAGTCTCGTAGAATAACATGTTCAAGTAGACCCTCTGCACGTTACTTTCAATCATGGAGGATCTCCAGATTTTAAAAGTCCATAAATTTGGACAATATAATCATATTATAATATTTTGAAATATCAAAATCGTGCTTTTAGTTTTAAATATTAGAGACAGTGGGGTCTAATTTTTTCATGATTACAACACTTTTTCCAAAAGTTTTAATACATTCCTGCCTAGTTCACATCTGTATCTTACCTTGGACATTGGCTTTCTAAAACATTAAAGTTTGATGGAAGTGTTACCAGGATACTAACATTTACATTTGAACAGGGATGGTGTCAGCGAAGGGCAATTTTACCAAGTTTTACTTTATGAGTTGGATGCGATTCGGAAGGTCAGTATCACTTGCTTTCTATCATCATGCACTTGTGTTTTTTTTATAACAAATATGTCCTCTGAGAAGCGATTCTGTGTAGGCATGTGCTTCCTTAGAACCAAATTACCAGCCTCCAGTAACTTTCATAGTCGTGCAAAAAAGACATCATACTCGACTATTCGCAAACAACCACAGGGATAGAAGCAGTACAGATAGGAGTGGGAATATATTGCCTGGTATGTTGCACATTCCTTAAACGCTTCTGCATAGAGATGCCATTTCTGAATCATTCTTCCCATTTTAAAATGAATATCTAATAATGCATTTGAGTTTTCTTGTTTTAAACTGTTCAGGGACTGTTGTTGATTCCAAAATCTGCCATCCAACAGAATTTGACTTTTATCTCTGCAGTCATGCTGGCATCCAGGTAGAAGATGGTTTTTCCCTTCAATTTTTTGGTTTATGATTACAAATGAGAGTTGATTACGGAAAGAAATATTATAACTGTCAAAATTAGAGGGAGTATAAAGTATCAATAAGAAGTTTTTTGTTGGTTTTTCTTATGTCTTGTTCCAGGAATACTTTCCAAGTTTTTTGGAAATATCAATCTTTATTAACATTATAGAATTCTGATTCCTGACACCCTCCCACTCTAGTTCCAGGGTTTCTGATGTCTATGCACAAGTATGTCTTAAGATGTGAACTTATTACCTTTTTAACACAGGAAGATTACAGATTAACCCAGAATGAAACTCACGATCTGCTTTGCTAAATCTTGGAAAAATCTAAACGTGTGTTTCTATTATCATTCAGGGTACTAGTCGGCCAGCTCATTATCATGTTCTATGGGATGAAAACAACTTCACAGCAGATGGAATTCAGTCTTTGACAAACAATCTTTGTTATACATATGCAAGGTGTACACGCTCAGTATCCGTTGGTAATATTTCAATTATTATGCAGTTTTTCATTATTTTGGTCCAGTTACGACCCTTGTCCTTACCCTTAAGACTAGTTTAACAGCTATGCAATTTTTACATAGTGATTGAACTTTAGCATTTATATTTGCCTTGAATAGTTTAGAACTTAATTGGCTGGAATGGTTGTTGTGCAGTTCCCCCAGCATATTATGCGCATTTAGCTGCCTTTCGAGCCCGTTTCTACATGGAACCAGATATGCAAGAGAATGGCTCTACTGGTGAGGGTAATGGTCATAGTTCCAAAGGAACACGAGCAGCTGGAGATTATAGTGTGAAGCCATTGCCAGACTTGAAAGAAAATGTGAAGAGAGTGATGTTTTACTGTTAGACTGCTTAGTGGCCTGCCCTTGGTAGAAGGATATAGGGAGGCACCAACATGGTAGGTAAGTCAAAATTCGTGGAAAGCAATGATTACTTTGTACATTAGTCGTAGGTTTCCATCGATAGATCCATGATTACAGTTCTTGAGGTTTAGTTTAGAATGAATTCCTACAAGTATTTTAGGTTTTATAGATGTCAAATTTACCATTGTAAAAAGTATTCTGTTAATCTTTGTAGAAAATTTTGCCATAAGGCTTTTACAGAGATGTGGAAGAGTAGAAATCTCCTGCTTTATCTTTTGCAAGGAGGGAAGCTTTTTCCAAGCATTCATGTTTATCCTGCACTATAGCCATTAGCTAAGCATATTGGGCTATTGGTGTAACCTTTCATTGCTAAAATTGAATATAAATCATTTAATAGCAGTAATAAAACCATGGTTAAATTTTCAGATACACAAATTATATCTGGGAGTGCCAAGGAAGGCCATTGCTAACTAACTTGGCATTTAATAGAAGTCAGTTAACAACATGAACAAAAAAAATCACTTTTTAAATATTAATGATCTAAACCTAACAAGAACATCTTTAGAGATTAAAACCAAATTTCAAAATATTTACTAGAGTCACTTACGCATGTATTTTGTTGATGGCATTGCAGAACGACACTAGAAGCACAATCTCCCAGTTAGAAGAATATGCAAAAACATAATAATATATTGTACAGATAGAAAGTACAAAATCAATGAGAGAAATTTAATGTTAAAAAATTACAGTGTGAGATAAAAACCATGACCAATTACTCTTTTATGATCATAAAAAAGGGTATAAATTGCTTTCAAATAAGAATACAAATTTGAGCTAATTAACAAGTAATAACTAGGAAAAATTTAAAATAATAAAATAAAACTTTAGTGTCTGATCTGTTTTCTTTTTCAAATTAGCATATGAAATTTTGAAAGAGGTATTTTGGTTATCAGGTTTTTTTTTTTTTGGATCTTTAACACAAATTTTCATATTAAAAGTGATTTTGGTTATAATTTATATTATGTTAAGATTGTGATTCATGTAAGTTTTTTTATAGTTCTTACTAATAAAGATTTAAAAATACGTTTAAATTTTAGAGAAATTTAAAAAATATTTTAAATTTTAGAGAGACAAAAATATATTATTTTAAAAATGTATTTAATATTTTGAAAATTTTGCAAGAAAACAAAACGCGTTTTATCCAATAAATATTTACTAACTAAATTTTTTTCCATCAATATTTGATGTAAACAGTGTCAATTTTATCTGACGTGATACTTTGTTACATATCAACAAAATTACAAATTCAGTAAGATAAATTAATGAAAAATGAATTTGATTTAACACAACTTTCAAAATATTATTATTATTTTTTTAAAATTTAAGAGACTAAACTAAAAACAAATGAAACTATTATCTGAATAGAATAACTGACGTCGCAAACTATGAATTACCAATTTGACGATTTACTTTGAACAAACTATATGTTGTGGATTTGTTGTTCAAATTTGAACTTGTTCCAGTGATGATGAACAAATTCCTTATTGCAACTTTTACAGTAATTATAGTAATGGTGCTAACTTTCTTCTCTTATTGGTTGCATTCTCTTTCAAAAATAAACTTTCTTTGGTGAATTAATAAAATCTTTTATACTTTAACAAGAGACACATGGAACAAACGTATATATTTAGATTTTTCTTAGAGAAGTAAGGATTTCAATAACTTACAAATAAATAGTATTATATACAGATCCTAAATTCAATTGAGTAATAAATTTGTGGAGACAAGGTTATGGTCAAAATCTCATTGGTACACATGATTATGGCAAAACTTAAATGCCATGGAACTAAAGATTCGAATGCTTAATTACTGCCACCATATATAATATAAAGTTCTGGAAATTGATGCATGTACCCCCCACATATCTGTATGTAAATACCTCACTGAAGTTTTCTTTTTCTCGTGAATTTTCCAAATTTATTGAACTAAAGACTTATTTTGTTCTCTGTATTATGACAGTAGTTAACCTCACAAGTTTTTATATATCGTAGAGATCAATTAGATTTTCTTTTGTGATAATAACTTGTATGAAAATAACAAAGAAACCTATGTAAAATTAAAAAATAATAATAATTTCGAATTTTTATGTTTGTTACTTCTATTAAAAAAAACTATACTTAAGAGGCATTTAGTAAAAGAAAAAGCTTCAGTTTTCTAGAAAATTTGAATTATTACGTTTCTCTTGTCTGTCCTACATTCTGAAAAGTAATATTTCTAAAAATTAATGTTTTTCAAAAGTTGTTTTTGATCTAAATTCTCTTTATCACATTCTTATGAAGGAAGGTAAGAATTTAACTCGAATAATTCTTTTAATAAAACGAAGTATTATTTTTATTGAATAATTTAATATAGTAACAAATTAAGGATTTTAATAAAAATAAGCGTTACTATTTTATTTTTAATATTTAATATAAATATTTTAAATAATATTTTTATTAGTCAAACAAAATTTAATTATTTATAATTTCTGGTTATTCTTTCCAATAATAATGATTTTTGGATTATCCCGTACAAAAAAGTCTTGCCAGGGAGACAAGTAAAACTCACCAAACTTAAAGCGTATTTTATATGTTTAAATATATAGCAAAAAGTTTTTTTCTATATTGCTAGAATATTTTTAAAATTTAAAAATTCACACAAAATGGCGTGTAAAATTTAAAATAAATTAAATTAGAATTAGTTAAAAATAAAAATTACCGTTGATAGAAAGATATTTTTAATTTGATGCAATATATTAAGTTTTTTTAGGAGACCACATTTCTTTGGGGAGAGATATGCGTGGTTAAATTAAAGTAAATTATCATTGACAGTAAAACCTTCTGTCAAGACATAATATATCAACATTTTAAATTTAAATCTAATCAAAATTGTGAAGTTATAGTATATTTTAAAAGAAAACGGAGAAAATATTTATTACAAGACAAATCTCATGACTTGATAAGACATAATTTAAACTATTTCATTTTCGAGGTTTTAAATGACAAGAGAGAAAATAATATACTCATAATATCTAAATTTTATATAAAGTTATTAAAGTTTATTTTTTCACAAAAATTTTAGATAAAGTTTTCTTTCTTCCATATATATATTGACCACACTGTAAATAAAAAATATGAAAAAAATACATTATATTTAATCAATAACCACACTGATTCTAATATCTATTCTCAAAGGAAAAAAAAGTCAGAAACCATGACACAATTGGGAGCATGTGACAATCGTCTGTAATAAGGTCTGCTGTTATTTAAACGGGTTACTATCATTGATATGTGTCTAAAATTAGTCTTAAAAGTTTAAATTGAGAAAAATTATAATCATAATTACTTTAAAAGTCATATTTTATTTATCACACATTTTAATTAGTTGACGTGTTAACTCTTTTACACTAAGAAAGCATGCAAATTATACTAAAAAATTATGTGATAAGAACCTTATTAAACAAGTGTTTAATTAATATATTTAATGTTACACATTCTAACTTAAACTAGAGAGACTATAAATTTAGATATAACATAAAACAAAATAACAAGGAAAAATAGTTTATGCTTCATCCACCCATGTGGTGATTTATTACATGTTCACTTGGAACTTTTCTTTTAACCATAGAATGATAGTTATAGTCAAAGTATACTAATGGTGTAGCTGTAGTGGATGCTTTTTTTAGGTACTGATGCTATTATATATATAATATCCAATAAAAGAATGATACTTAGGACTTCTAGTTTTTGTAAATCACAAAGTGCAAACACATTATTCCCAATATTTCTCATTTCTTTTATATTTTTTTCTCTCTTGTGTCGTGAAACATTTTTCATTTGAAAGACAGAATGCTAAATATATATGTTCAGACTCCTACCAAAAACTTAAGTAAAAACTATCCAACATAGTATTCCACTAAATTAGACACTTATGTTTCTCATTTTTTTAATTATTTTAGTTAATTGATTTTTATTTGTTAAATACTCTATTATATTTTATCATATCATATTATTTGTCCCTTTTTTTCTCTAATGTACAATAAAGTTGAATGTTTGCTAATTTTTTCCTATCTTGTTTTTAGGCTAAAGTTTGAGTTATATATAAGACTGTGCAATTGTAAAAATTGATTTTTTGGCAACTCCACTTAATAGGGGATCAAACTGTTGAGAATCAATTGCTTGACTTTTAAAATAATGAAATTGCATTTGAGTCTTCCCATTGTTTCTTAAATTCTGATTCTTAACGGTTGGTACATAAGTAAAGAAGAATAAATGAAGAATTATGTATGGTTGGTTTCATAATGGAAGTTTAGTAAAAAAATAAAGTTCCAAAAGTAGGGAAACTTTTTATGAATTTTGCTTTCATATATTATCCCTTGGGACCCATTGGCATATGCTTAATTTATATAATAATAATAGTTTTAATGAAATATTGGAATATTTCTTTTTTGCCATATTATGTTCAACTTAGCCTCCAGCCTCCATTTCTTAAGCTCAATTCCTTCATCCGTACAAGTAACATAATTTGTTACTTGACGTCAAGCAAGTATCTAATTTTTGTACGAGTATTTTTTAACATAAGTAAAATCTTTAAAAAATATTTGAAAGTGTAAAGAAAATATGTGTACTTAAAATAAATAAACAATTTAGAGTTTGGATAAATTTTAAATAATAGTTGAGAGTACAATAAATATTATATTTAGAGTAAAAGAAGGAATTTCAAAGTAAAAACATATAATTTATTAAAAATTTAAAAATGAGATTTGAGGGGCGAAAACCACGATAAGAAACAGTGATAATATAAAAAATTATTTATCGTTATAATCATCATTATTATACATTATTTTTCCAAGATTTTTTGTTTATTTTATAACAATGACAACCAGTATAATTATAATTTAAAATCTGTAACGTAGTTCCTATTTTTTTTCAGAAACTTCGTAGTGTTTAATCTTTATGGTTAACTGATATTTGTAATTTAGTATCCATGGTTCATCTTGTTGAAGCATGCCAAATTAAAATGAGTTATGAGGGGTGATTTTAGTCATGGCGGATTAATAATATACACATAATATATAATATGATTTATACTGGATTCATGAAGTCTTTAAAAAAAATAAAATCAAACAGAACAAATCCTCAATTAGAAAACAGGCATGACACGTAAATAATTAAATTTTGTTCAAGAACAACAAGAAATCAAATTAAACTTAATGAAAACTCTGTTGATTATATATATATATATATATATTGAAATAATTAAGCGTAAACTAGTCTGCACACATTCCAAAATTTTGTCAGAATTTAAATTTGTTATGATGCTAATGACAAAAATAGGGTTATCTTTTTACTATGAATCTCAGAGAAATTTTTTTCTCACTCTAGAGAAATCGTTCTTCAATTCCTTCATACGTGAATTTTCATTCAAATCAAACATGAAAATATAATTATAAGTGTACACTTTTTTTTTTACAAATAAAAAAAGATAGGAAAAGAAGAGAAAATGTGAAATGATATAAGATAGAATAAGATACAAAGACAAAAGAATGATGAGTGGTAAAAAGTGTAGTAAAAGATTGTTAATTATAAGAATAATATATCTCAATGAAAAATATATCTTCTCCTTCCTCCTTCTGAACCACCACCTTAATTAATCTCTCTCTTTTCTTTTTACAACCTTAGGAAGTATTTACAATTCTTAGCAGTAAAAGAGTAGAAAGGTATCAACTAATTCAGGTAATTAATTTACAAAACCTCAACATAAGAATTCATGATAAGAGAGCTGGTTAACAGAGAGAGAACTTTCCAAGAAGCATAGATTTAAATTTTGAAGAATGGGGACCAAAAGAAATCAAGACAATTTTAGCATCACGTGACATTCCGCATATCTGATATCATAATTATATTTATATAATTCGTAGAAAAGCTTTTGTTTTGATGTGGTTTAGTTTTCCTAGTGTGTAGATTTCATTCAGTATTTAAATTCAAAGAAACCATCTAAAATAATTTGAATCGTGATCTGCTTTATTAATTTAAACAACACATATATGCACTGTGGAACATTGTATATATTCTGCGACTTCAACATCTCACAATAAAGGAAATCAATGTGGTAACTGGTATAAACTGATATATTAGTACTTTTTCTAAAGAAAATATTATCAGAACTCTTCAAACTACAACTTAGAGTAACCAGTATATGCACAACATAATTGCTGTCTGTGACAACATTGAGACTTCAAATTATACCTGCAATTAACACAAATACATAGTTTTTTAGAGTGCAAGCACAAACACATATACTGCACTAATACAAAGGGTTGTCATGTATAAGACCAGTGACTGTGAGCTATTCTTAGTCATCAAGCGTTTTAGGGAACGATTTAACTTGTCTAAGTAAATTGCTCAGAAATCATAGTTAAATAGTTCACAGCTAATATGCTCAACTTTTAATGTATGAGCTATATATTTTTGTTGAATCAAGAGTTTGTGATTGTATAATGCAGTTACCTCCAGTGTGATAATTATCTTGATTATATGAATAGGTTTTATTTTCTCATTCATTGTGAATACATTTTTGTATCTAACAGTAATGCATGACTGAAGTACCAGTTAATATCGAGATTTAAGCTAACATCTCTGGGAATATATATTGAGGAAAACTGACATATATACGGAAAGAATTGAGAGAATCAAATCACTGACCTATTACATGTCATTTAAGTACTCGTAGCAGATTGAAAGCTATGTGGAATCTTACCGAAAGAGAAATAAAAGAAGGAAAAAAAGAGGAAGCTTCAAATCCAAAGAAAATCCCGTGAGAACCAAAATGGACAAAGAAGATAAAGAAGAGAGGGAAAGAGACTGCAGACATGTACAAATGTTGCACAACCAGATGATATTATATAATGGGGACATGGTGGTTCATGACTTCATGTGCTTGCATACATTTGTCCTCAGAAAACTAGCAGATCATTGAGTTTATGAGGAAACCAATTGATTATCCATATGAGATTATTCCAAGGAGGATCAATTTTCAATGCAACAGATGATTGTAAACAGTTGAAGAAAATATTAAAGTTTATTATTACTAGTTTTTCTTTGTCATACTCATACTCACTTAGGGGTTTTTTTTTTTTTTTTTTTGGGATACAAAGCACAGGATTTTTTCTTCACTTATTAAAGATCCAAATTCAAAAATCTATTCCAAAAGGTTTTACTCAAATACTAGCAAGATAAGAAAAAAAAATTAAGATATTGAAAATCTAC
>Ga0099824_1005422_pt1 | contig 17976 bp, 14 predicted proteins | sample SiratrowhiteBW_FD_76837 | JGI IMG/M metagenome (GOLD analysis project Ga0099824, IMG submission 76837) | Root nodule microbial communities of legume samples collected from California, USA - Siratro white BW | ecosystem: Host-associated > Plants > Roots > Nodule | place: USA: California... | reverse complement strand
ATTGGAAAAATAAAAAAATTAAAAAAAATTTTTAATTTTTTTTTTTTTTTTTTTTTTTTTTTTGTATTTATAACTATTGTATTGACATTAGAACTTGTGATATCATGTATATTTTCTAAACCTTTTTTCACCCTTTTCATTTCCTTCTTGAATTTCCTCAAATTTGGCTTTGTTAACATTTTGTCTTCTCTCTTACCAGGCTTAATACCTTTTGTCACTCTTTTCCATTGGGATTTCCCACAAACTCTTGAAGATGAGTATGGGGGATTTCGTAGTCATAAAGTAGTGTGAGTAACGATCTATAATATACTTTCTAATAAAAATTATTATTGATTAAAAATTATAAAACTATTGTGATTCTTGAAATAAAAATAACACTAATGGTACCTTTCAGATCTCAACAAATTTTAATGAACAATAAAATGTTATTTGAAAAAGGTTGTTAAATAATGTTATAATTCCAGAGGAATATTGACTTAATGATATGGGAGTTAGACCACATAATAAGGATTATCTTAATGCGCAATTATATAAAAAATAATGTTATTAACATTTTATAAATTAAAATAACTTATGTGTAAACTTTTTTATGTATGTTTAAAAACTGTATTTTTAATTAGTACATAACTTTTGCTTATTAAGAAAATTATTTTATTTTATTTTTTCTAAAAAGTTCTTTTGAATACTTGTACAGAAAACCTAATTAACCACGAATTTCCAATTAACTTTGCTTGTGATGGATAATTAGGGAGGATTTTCATAGATATGCTGACTTTTGCTTCAAGACCTTTGGAGATCGAGTGAAACATTGGGTGACTCTGAATGAACCCTTATCATATTGTATCAATGGTTACAATGGTGGCACCTTTGCACCAGGTAGATGTTCGAAGTACATTGGCAATTGCAGTGCTGGTGACTCAGCCACCGAACCATACATCGTTGGACACAACCTGTTACTTGCTCATGAGACTGCTGCCATATTGTACAAGACAAAATACCAGGTTAACTTCAAAAACATTTTCCAGAAAATCAAAACGAGAAATTATAGTATTATACTTTGGAGAAAAGTAATAATTTCTATTTTGTTTGTTTGTTTTGTTATTATAATTTAAAATAAAAAATATCTAGAATATCTCTTGAGTTTCTCTCAATAAGATCTAGAAAGTCTCTAAATAGAGAAAAGTGTAAAAGAATTCTATAGTACAGTTTTAATTAGAGAATTCTAGAAGAGAGTTTAGATCTCTCCATTAAACACACATATAAATACCTTATTGTATTTGACATTTTTAAGATAAGGAGATCGGAGTATTCTCTTTTAGTCTTACCTCTTTCACTAACAAAGTAGTATAAGAAACTTGGTTTGATTTAGAGAGTTGAAAGAGAAAAAAAAAGTTTTCCAATTTTCTGGAAATGGTGTCTTCACATGAAAGTGTTGCTAGGCTTTTAAGGTGCTTGGGAGACCGGAGAAAAAGGCCATGAGAGTCACAAGATGAAGAAAAATTATCGCAAGATGAGATGGAGACTTTGTTAAAAACAAAGAAAAAGGATCAACAAGCCCTTCCTCTAATCCATTAATTTTTGTATCACATCATGTTCGTGAAGATTGTGTATGCTACTACATCTAAGGAAACTACATCTAAGGAAGCTTAGAATATCTTGGAAAAACCCTCCAAGGTGTCAACAAAGTGAAAAAGATAAGGCTTCAATCATTAAGGAGTGACTTTGCTTCTTTAAAGATGAAGGAAACCGAATCAATTTTAGATTATTTTTCAAGAATAAAGGTAGTTGTTAATGAATTTAAGAAATATGAAGATAAAATAGAAATTTTTTGTCTGGTAGAGAAGATCCTCTGTTCCTTGACTCAAACCGTGATTATTGAAGAGGACATGCACATTGAGGAAAAGGAAATGGTAACAATGATTCAAATAATGAAGAAAGGAGTTATTATCATCAATAGTCAGTGGAAGAGTATGGTTTAAACCTTTAAACGTTGGAAGTATCTTAATCAACTCAAAAGGAGATGAAGAATAAAGGAGAAGTGTTTAGCACATGTATGGAAGACATGAAGGAAATATAATTCAACAATGGCGAAAAACATGAAAGAAAACAAGAATTGAAAACAAAAATGGATTGAAGGTATTGATACGGAATAACATACCACCTTGAGAGAAAAACCTTCAAGGATAAGTGTAAGAGGATTCACTACTTAAAAAAGTTTCTCAAGATAAAGATCCAAAACAAGAGAAGAGACAACACTAATTCTCTCAAAATCACACAAAAGAGCTTTCATTCAACTCAGTATGTGTTTTACAAAAAGAGAACAATCCTTTATATAGGGAGGAGGTTCAACCAAGGTAGAAGAAGGGACAAATCAAAGAGAGTTAACTTTGCTAATCAAGAGTTTGCAATAGTGATTATGTAAGAGATATTGATGATAGAAAATCAGTTTCTTTATATTTTTCATTGGAGGATGTGTTTTTTAAAGAAGTTCAAATAAATAATCTATTGTCACTTCAACATGTAAGTCAAAATATGTAGCTAGTAGCAACTACATTTGCCATAAATAAAGGCTAAAGAATTTTCTATAACAAGTTTGCACAAGCATTAGCAAAAAATATGATATTTCATGATCGAAACAAATATATAAACACAAGGTATCATTTTATAAGAAAATTCATTACTAGAAAGGAACTGGAAGTATGTCAAGACTTAAGATCAAGATACAAATATCTTCACAAAAGTCACTAAATTTTGAATAGTTTCAAATTTTAAAGTAAAGTTTAATGTGAAAATATCTAGAATAGTTGTTCAGTTTCTCTTACTAAAATCTATAAAGTTTATGAGAAGGATATAGAAAATTTTATAATAGAGTTTTAATTCTAGAAACTAATCTAGATCTCTCTATTAAACACCTACAAATACCCCATTCCATTGTGTTTGACACTTTTAAGATAAAGAAGAGTTTTCTCTTTTATTCTCACCTCTTGCTCTTACACATATACTATCTTATCCGTTGTTACTTTACATTCAATATATCTTTCCAATTTTAGTAAAAATAATTTTGTTGAACTATTTATTGAATTTTCTTTAAATAATATGTAAAAATTATGTATGTGCAAGTCATAGAATATGAACTGGATCCTCTACCGTTCAACTTTGAATTGCACAAGATGCAGGTGTGATTCTAACAAACAGTGAAAAATGTTCTAAAGTGAATTGTCTCATTTATTTTAGCACAAAATAAAACATTTCAAATTGAAAGAATCAAGACTATAGAACACAGGTTGCACAACTGATGAATCATATGGTGGTTTCTTAGGCTCGTCAAAAGGGACAAATTGGTATCACCATACCGACTCACTACTTTTTGCCGAAATCTAACAGTGCTGCTGATGAGGGGGCTGCAAACAGAGCTCTAGACTTTTTCTTTGGATGGTATGTATTTCTCATAATAAAATAAAAGTGACAAAATCTATGGAAATTGAACTTTGATACTTTATATAAATATTATTTCGAGACATATTAAATTTCTCAGGTATGCTCATCCGATTATCTATGGTGACTATCCGGAGAGTATGAAATCTTCAGTGGGTGCAAGGCTTCCCAAATTCACAAAAGCTGAATCTGAAGGCCTAAGAAAATCCATTGATTTTCTTGGTGTGAATTACTACACCACATATTATGCAGAAAATGCTGGACCTGTCACCACCAATAGGACCTTCTACACAGATATGCTAGCCGCTCTAACTAGTAAGTACATATTGCAAAACTATGCATATTATATTTTTTTAACATGGAACTGACAAACACAAGCAACAATTTTCTCTTGATCATAGCGGAAAAGAATGGTGAAGCTATTGGAACCCCGGTACGTAGAGTAAATTTTGCTTTGCAACTAATTTAACTAACTAATGGTATTCAATTTTAGTTATAATTGATAATGCACCATGCAAATAGTAATTCCGTTGATGAAAGTGATTCTAACATGTGTGAACCCTAACATATACTTAGCGAGAAAACATCATGCAGTAGCAGTGAACATGAATTTGTACGACTGATTTAACAAAAATTTATTTTTGTGCAGACGGATTTGGATTGGCTCTTTATCTATCCGAAGGGAATTTACTATCTTATGGTGTACATAAGGGATAAATACAAGAATCCAAATATTTACATCACTGAAAATGGTAAATACTACCCAATTAATTTTCCGTTTTGGTTATTAGACAGACGCAGTAAGCTTAAAATGATCCCATCATAAAATTTTCAATCACCCTATTGATTCCTTATTTAAGAACCTAATTCTTTTATGTACTGTTTACATATTTAAGCTTTAAAAGAAAATTGGGTTTTTCTTTGTTTATGATAGTATACGAGAATTGTTTTATGAAACTTAAGAGAAAGTAATCAATTGATAGGTTAATTAGAAATTAATAATATTATTTGGTTCTTAATTTTTTAGGCGTTGCTAAAGCAAGGAATGATTCAATATCAGTCGATGAAGCCCGCAAGGATGGTATCAGGATTAGATACCTTATTGCCCATCTTCATTTCCTTCTTCAATCGATGAAGTGCGAATTTAACTAGAAGTTGAGAATATTTATTCATATTGAATTGTGAGAACTGATTTTAGTTTTGGTGCAGGGAAGGAGTTAATGTGAAGGGCTACTATGCATGGTCCTTTTCGGACAGCTTTGAATGGGACGCTGGTTACACAGTTCGTTTTGGACAGATCTATGTGGATTACAAGAACAATTTGAAAAAATACCTAAAGTTCTCTTCTCTTTGGATGAAAAAGTTCCTTCTCAACTGATCTAAATTTGACGTTCCTTTACATGCCTGGCGTTTTTCGTGTTTATTCCCTACTTATCATCATATACATCCTTATTTCCTAGTTTATTTTCATAAAAAGGTGAAAGCGCGGTCTATCTTACTCGATATATATATTAGAAAAGGAATCATTGTATATCTTTTATCTTGTATATCTTATATACTTGTAATAAAGAATTTCTTTTTGTTAGTCTACTTGTTTTTATGTCTAAACATGCTTTGAGGCTTTAAGATTATTTATTAATGTTGACTTAATATTTGGTAACACTTGTAGAACATGACAAAACATTGCAAGATCTTTTTTATAGAATGAAATTTATAATTCCTATAAGAATGAAATAACTATTTGTTAAAGTTTGACATGGAATATAAAGTGTCTAGGACTTTATTAGAAGTCCTGAATATGAAATGACTTGGTTCTTAGTTTTATTTTTTATTACAAAGATGTTTTACGATGAAATTAGATGATTATATATATATATATATATATATAAACTTAGATAAGAATTGATTTTGAATATTGTGAATTGTGAGTTGTAGAATAGATATGGTAGTGCATGATGAAATTGAAATAATATATGTCGTGACTGAATTATAGATATATATGCAACCATTTTGGTTGAATTGAAATCAGAGTACTGAGACTGAAAAGAAATCAAGGTATCATCGTTAATCTATATGTTTCAGTATAGTTAAAATGATATGATATGTGTTATGAGTGAATGATGAGTTCATATGCAATTATTTTTATTGAAATGAAATCAGATTACTTGAATCGAAAGAAAATTAAGGTACCGTGATTGAAAAAGAATTTATGTGAAATCAATATGCTTGGAATTGAGTACAATCCTTGGATTGTAATTGGATGATAGACCTAGTTGTACTCTGACGATGATATTTAAACTCTTAAATTTATAACCAAACATGAATCGTAAATCTATTCATTTTATTTTATTTTACTTTCACGAGTTGAAATATTATTTCACTAACTTACCATTGTTTATCTTATTGTATTGTGAAATGTGATGACTATAGTATGTACATGAGCATATGCAAATATAGGTTCAAAAGCATCTTAAGGCATATAGGCTCTTAGTTTCATTTTTCTTTTCTTATGTATCTAGTTGTACATAGGTTTGATTTATATGGAGACTTTTTTGAAGAACTTTAAACCTTGAATAGAAATTGATACTTGTCTCTAGATAAAAGTTTAAATGATATACGATGGTATTACATAGGTTTGTGTAATCCTATCCATCTTAATGTGTCAAGATGATCTGGTCATGTCGGTTGCCCTGGGCACAACTTTCTTGTTTTGTTTTGGGATTCAGTGTGGACTAAGTGTTTATGTCAAACGTCAATTTTTTTCCTTTAGAATCCTCACACTGGATGCTAGTACATTTTAAAAAAAAATATAGAAAATTATTTCTTTTAAATGTCTATTCTATTTCTCGAATCCGATACTTTTTATTCTTTAACTGTAGAGAAATGATTTATTTTCTGAGATGATATATCTTAAGTGCTTAAAATAATTTTTTTAAAATATAAAAAATATAAAGCTTAAAATAAGTCCAATAAATTACCGAGATTACATTTCTTATATCCGATATTTCTTTTCTTTTTACTTTTTTTATTCTAAAATTTTTCTAAAAATTTACATAAATAGTTTTATTTCATTATTTTAAGTTATATCTAAACCGTTTTTAATAGAAAAACAAAATAAAAAATATTAGATATGAAAATTTGAAAAAAATTATAAGGAATAAAACTAAATTTGGGTAATTAATCAGAGATAAAAAAAATATTCAAGTCAAACTAAAATTTAGAAGTAATTTTCATATCAAGAAGAATGATATAAAAATTTAAGATTTATATATAATTTTAATTTCCGTAAAAATTTATTTTATATATATATAATTTTAAATATCTTTCTATTCCTATTTCAAAATGTGTTTCTATATTACACAAAATATATTTCAAACAAATTTCACCCGTCAATAACTTTTCTGTTAAAATACAATTTTATCCATAACTTGAAATATTTTTGATAACCTTCTATTCACCAGTATTAGAGACAAATAAAAGGTAAATTTAAGAAGTTTTGCTGCTATTATTTTCTTTCTCAGTTAAAATACAAATTATACCAATTTTCTGTTTTTTTAAACCACCTAATTGTTAAAAAGATAAAAGCATAAAATTTATAATAATTCTTGTTGTTAATATTATATTATTGTTATTATTATTATATATCTCTTATTATATTATATTTACTAACTTTTTTAATAATTTTAAATCACAATGTATTTTAAATTAAGTTGGAAATATCATTCTATATTACTTATCATTTCTAAAATTATCTAAGATATAATCAATTTCTTTATTTACAATTGATGATCTTTTTATTTTCCTTTACTCAATCACGATATTTGACAACTAATTTTAAATTCTATTTATTTCATATATATATATATATATATATATATATATATATATATGAAAATCTAAACAGATTTTTATGAAATATATACCTAACTAAATTTAATTACTAAAAAAACATAGTAAATCTAAATTAATATATTCATTAAATTTGAAAAATATCTTATTATACTAATTTTAAAACTAAGATAAGATAATAAAATCAAAATATCTTATCCATTTATTTATCTTTTCATCTATTTATCTCTACTTATAAACTATAAATAAACATAGGCCACCAATGCAAACCTACAAACTTTTGATTCAGAAAATATAATCCAATACACTCAATTGATTTTTGAAGTATTTCCTATTCAAGTTTAATTCTTTTAGTGCCGGGATCAAGTGAGTATTTTCACCTTCTCTCATTCTTAATCTATTCAAGTTTTCATAGTTTAATCTATTCAATTAAAATTTTCTTAGTCTAATGTGTGATTGGATCATTTAATTTTTTTATGTGTATTAATAAAGATATAATATATTTGAAAAAGAATAATTTGTATATAACATTTTTCAATTTTAAATTTTAAAGAAGCCAAAATTGAAATAATTATTATTTTAAATATTTTTTGTAATCAAAATCCTAAGAATATGACAACCTAAAGTCATGTTATTTTACTATTTTATATCCAAAGTTTCTAAAATCTAAAAATATATTTCTATCTGTATAATTCATCCATCAATAGATCTATTTGTCTATTTATCAATCTATTTATCTCTCATTTAATTAAGAAAATATATCTAATAAAATTAGTTTATTTTGAAGATTTTTTTACATATTTCAAATTTAGGTCTTCTTTTTATAATTTTTATAATTTATGAGTACCAATATGAGAAAACTCTTTATCTTCTTTCATTCAACTGAAATTTACAATATGTAATGTGTAGTTTCATATTATTTTCTATAGTTAATATAATTGTTATGTGAAAACTATATCGTAAAAGTTTAAGGATGTAAATTGATACAATTTTTTATTTATAAAAATACATAAAATTTATAGTAGTGAAATAAATAAAATTATTTGGGATGTGTGATATCAATATTTGTTGTTGTAGAGTATAATGGATGTAAAGTTTGCTAGAATGAATGAAAAATTTGAGGGAACAACATGTGTCTACTGGCGCGCTGGAAAATGCAACAGAAATCCTTGTAGGTTTATTCATAAGGAAATACCCTTACCACATATATCCTATAAAAGTGTCAATGCGACATATAGATATAATGGAAAACGGTCTCATCCATCCTCAAAAAATATATCAAAGTATAACTCCGAGACTACTTTGGTTAAAAATAGTGCGGATAGTGGAGATGAGACAAATGTTGTGAAGGTGTCCAAGAAATCACCAAGAATATGTAAATATTGGACCAATGACAATTGTGTGTACGGAGAACAATGCTTGAATTTACATTCATGGTTTCATGGTGATGGGTTTTCCACATTAACGAAACTTCACCAACACAAAAAGGTACTCTCTTTAAAACCACTATTTAGTGTACAAAATATATTTTGATAATGTATATTTAGAATAATAGTTAAATCAAAATAGGTTTGATTAACTTTTTTACATTAGGCTATCACCGGAATTACACTTCTCGCTGGATCCAATAAACTTTATTCTGGAAGCATGGATGGGACCGTTCGAATATGGGATTGTCATACAGGTCAATGTGTTAAAGTCATAAACTTTGGCACCGAAGTTAACTCTTTGATAAGTGAGGGGCCATGGATTTTTGTTGGGTTGAAGAATGCTATCAAGGTAAACACTTTTTTGTCCTTATTTTATTTTAATGTATGACAATGTTCTAATTATAGGAGTAGTACAAGCAAATTAATTATATGAATGTGCTTTTGTGGTAAAGGCTTGGAATACTGAGACTAATTCAGAGTTTACTCTTAATGGACCCAAAGGAAGAATCCTTTACATGACTGTTGGCAATGATGTCCTTTTTGCTGGGGCAGAGGTAATTGTCTATACAAAAGTTGGATACTATTTATCTCCGATTTATCAAACATTTTTTTAGTTGAACAAAAAAAGTTTTGTGCTTTCTTTATATCAACAATTCTTTAACTTTTTAAACGTTTTCTACCTTTTCACCCTATCTCGTTATACTAATTACCTATACTAGTAATTTTCTTCTTTGATCATTTTTAGAATTCTCTCCTTTTAAACATCTTTTTTCTCGTGTCCATTAATTTATTCATAATCTAATTATTAAATAATTTAGGATGGTGTCATTACTGCCTGGAAAGGAAGTTCTGAAGCTGAGTGTCCTTTTCAATTAGTTGGCTCACTAACTGGCCACACTAAATCTGTGGTTTGCCTAACCGTTGGACGCAAGATGTTGTACTCGGGATCCTTGGACAAAAGCATAAAGGTATTTTTTTTTAGTTAATATAAAGATATTGTTTTCCTTTTGTATCATGTTAAGTTTTCTTGAACTACAAATTGAAATATTCAATGATCTTCTATCATCAAAATCTTGTTACCTTTTTTCTCCAGGTTTGGGACATGGACACATTACAATGTACGATGACACTCCATGAACATACTGATGTAGTTACATCCCTTGTTTGTTGGGATGAATTTTTATTGTCAAGCTCATCTGATGGCACGATTAAGATTTGGGCATGCATGGAAGTTGGAACTTTGAGTGTGGTATATACACATAACGAGCAAATAGTAAGATACCTAATCATTTTATTGTATTTTCTTTGAAGAAAGCAGATTGATAATGGGCATGAAGAAGTTGGTCAATTCGCTAAATTCATATATTATTATACAGGGTATTGTCTCGCTTTTTGGGATGCTTGATGCAGAAGGCAAACCAGTATTGTTTTCCTCTTGTAAAGACAATTCCGTTCGCATGTACGAACTCTCATCGTAAGTAAACTTGAATTCTATTACCTTCTATAATATTACATATTAATTTGTTGAGTATTATTGCATCTCCTAATCATATCATTTTTCTTATATAGATTTTCAAAGAGGGGTTGTCTATTTGCTAAGAAAGACATTATATCATTTGAGTTAGGCCCTAGTGGACTTTTCTTCACTGGAGATGGGACTGGTTTGCTGAGAGTGTGGAAATGGAATGAGTTACCCAAGGTGGCATTCCCTTGAGATGTTTCCTCTCTTCTTTAAACATGAATTTATTTTTTTTCTTAGTATCGAACAATATACATTGTATGTAAAATTGTATACCAAATGGGAATGTACAATTGCATTTCTCTCTTTGAAAATTTTAAAAAGTTTTACCAAAGGAAGCAAAATAGATTTTTTTTTAATATTAAAAAATATACATTGTAAATAAAATTATATATCAAATGGTAATTTACAATTCCATTTCTCTCTTTATCCTTTTCAAATTTCACTAAATAACGTAATTGATATTTGAATTCATCTCGTCATTATCAAAGTTTTATCCAAGAGAAAAAAAATTTCATGATGAATTTAGTAAGCAAAATCGTGCAGTGCAATATCAAGAGCATGTAAATTGGTGTTATTAATTTTTTTTGGTCTATATACAAACTTGAAAAAGAAAATTCTTGAAACATGTTATTCAAGAAATAAGGTTTTTCCAAAAAGAAAGAAACATAATATATTCAAATGTAAAGGAGAAAGAGAGAGAGAGAGAGATTGCACAATGAGATTTTTAGACTGGTTTGAATCAACCAATTTTACTTCTAATATCAATCAATTAACTTTAAAGTGACATCACCATCTTATTAAAATTCCTATTTACAATCACATTACAAAGAGAGGCATACAATTTTTTAAACAACTCTCAAGAGAATTGCTAAAAAATGGATACACCTAGCAAACAATACACCAACAAATTATATTACAAAAGTCATAATGAAAAGGAATGATATCACCTAATTGGGATTAATCCTAAAGATTTGATTTGAAAAGTAAGAAAATTTTTCATTAAAACAACCTTGATTTAGAGCTTTTATCAAAAATCATGATTTCAAAGAGCTTATATCTTCTTAGAGTCTTTCTTATTATGTGTATTTAAATTATTGGTGTTAATTGATATTTCAAAATATGGATGAAAGTAAAATAAATTACATCTCAAATATATTAAATGTAATTTAGCATGAATGAAAAGCATCTTACGATTAGCTTTTTTTAATTTATTTTCTAATTTCAGCATTACCATTAGTTTATTTGTACTCCTTTGGAACCTTTATATTAAAGGTTTATTCAAGACTTTAATCCTGACTTTGATTAACAAAAACAAAAGGAAAGAACTAAAGGAGATACAGTTGCATACATATTTTTGCATTATTTGAATAAGTTGAAATAAAGTAACCAAAAATTTCGTGTCACTAAAGTCAGAGATGAACTGATTATCCTATGTAAGCCCAATCCATAAAGGCAATATCTTTTCTCTCTCACTCTCTCTCTCTCTCTATATATATATATCTCTTTATATATTTTTCTCTCAATATCAGTTTGTGGTTGATAGATTAGATGAAATATTTTACGTTCGACATGATAGGATAAAAATATAATATTATGTTTTATATTTAGTTGTTTATGAAAAAAAAAATACCAAATACAAGATCAATTGAACTTGGATCTAACAATCACTTTGTTTGAGTCCAATCAATGTAAAGAATGTGATAACGAATAATTTTGTTTTAATAATAAAAAATAAATTAAATAAGATGGAACATTTTAGGGATGTTCCAACCCTTTACATATCTATTTCAATTGACTACAATACAATCACCAACTGCATTCATGTGCAATCCCTATCTTGAACCCACCCAATAAATTACATCTAACCCGGCCAACCATATCAGGGGTCCCTAACAAAGTACCATACCATCAAAGTCATTAACACAAGAATTTCTCTGAAAACCTGTTTGTGAGTGTTAGGAATACAAGCAACATTGAGTATGTTTGATCACGTCCACAAACAATAACATTTTATAGGCTACTCCTTCTCCAATGTATAATCCAGTTCCAAATGCGAGGGATGTCCCCTTTCGAAACCGAACACATCTCTGTCTCTATTCTAACCCACCTATCACATGCATCCCACACTCTTTTTTGTGCCACCTTACAAGTTATAAATAAACGTTGTACTGTTTCCTCACCGTCTAGACACAACGGACACATCAAGTTACCCACATCCATGCCTCTTCTGGATAAATTAAACTTTGTAGGTAACCAGTCCTGCATTTCCCTTCAAATGCATACTAATGCATATGGTGATGCCTTAATATTCTAAATCAGTTTTAAGCTACCTACACTTTCATCAAGATCTTCTTGGTTTAATATTTTATCTCGATCTTACTGTATATTCATTGTGATCATCTGCAATCCACAACCAACTATCCTAGGTACCCCTTTTCCACTATATGTTTGAAATGTGGTTGATAAGTTGTAATTCAAACTCTGTTTGCCACTCGAACATCTCTCTATGCCAATTTAGGTTCCTCCTAACTCTCTCTAAGTTATTTTTGTATTCCCATGTTCCAACCTCTGCCACTTCTGCTTCCTTACACAATGATAAAGAGAATAGCCTTTGAAACTTATCTTTCAATGGTTCGTCATCAACCCACTTATCCAGTTATTATATGATTCGTCACTACAAACTTTACAAAGATCCTGCCACCAAATAGAATGTTTTTTTTTCATAGAATTCCCATCCATATTCCTCCACTGACCATACCTTCACTCTAGCATATCCCTTCATAATCCCTCCCTCCTCTGTTCCTAACCTTCATTTCCACTTAGCAAGTAATGTGAATTGAATCTACCTATGTCTTTAATACCTATTCCACCTCTTACCATAGGTCTGAATATTTTTTCCCAACTAACCCAAACAATTTTTCAGCCTTCATGACCCCACCCCCATGAAAATCTAGCTTGTAACTTCCTAATCATTTATGCACACTTTAACTTTGCTCCACTACTTTAATTCTCTTTTTAACCCTTTCAGTTTTTCCTTTAGAGCTTCCAACTTATTCCCACTGCCAATATTTTCTCCTCAATACTTATAGAGTACTTCCTTAAATTCATCATCCTGCTGTCATGCATAAAAGAATTTGAAGGGTTTTCAACCCTAATCTATGTCCTTATTTTTGACAACCAACACACAATGATCTGATACCTCCTTACCCTGATTGTATTGTTTAGTACATGACCAATGCTTCAACCAATCCTCATGACCAATGCTCTGTCTAAATGGCTCATAGCTTTCCCATTTGGCTTAAACCTTGTATACTTCCTCCCAACCATTGAAATATCATGCATCTCACAATTCTCCCAACCATTGATAAATGAAAACGCTCTAGACGTCGTCTTTGTATCCTCCTTCGTATGCATCATCAACTCCACCACTTCCATAACATTTTTTTCCACATCGCATAATCCTTCACTATCGTTGGCCTCTTCTATGAGTTCTCCCTTTTTCTCTTGTTACCCTCACTGTTAGAGACCTCACTTAGGCTTTCACTAATAAATAATTGCTATATATTTATTTTGAAACTGCACATTGATTTATTTCAGTTTCTAAATACGTCTTTAATTAGAATAATTGTTCCTAATTGTTTCCTAAACGTTAGATTTCAATTTTTATAACTGCTCCTAAACTTTAAAGGGAGTAATTTCAGTCAGATATCTTTCCTTTTCTACAAGCATTATAAATGTAAGTTGTTCATGGCTCAGATAAATAAGAAGAAATAACAATATATTTTTTTCTTCATACATATTCGTTCATTTTTGTTCATTTTTATTATTTTATATCCTTCTATTATGTAAAACCAACCATTGGTATCTGAGCAAAAAAATAAACCTTTGTGTGTGAGACTACGAGAAAAAAAACAGAGGGAAACTAGTGAGGAACCTTTTGATAAAAACAAAAACTTCACCCATAGCCAGAAACTTCATGGCAGCACCTCCGGTTTTTTTCGGAGAAAACTATCAAATGTGGTCTGTCAAAATGAAGTCTTATCTAAAAGCGAGTGGTTTTAGGATGTTGTGATGTCTAAAATTGAGTCGTTACAAGAAGATCCAAATGTAGCTCAAATCAGAAATTCCAATGATGAAGCAATAAGAAGATCAAAGGCCAAGACCTATACTCACTCTGCTGTTTCTGATGTTGTATTCACTAGAATTATGTGAAACAGCTAAAGAAGCATGAAACACTTTCCAAGAGGCGTTTCAAGGATATGAAAGAACTCAGCAGATGCAAGTTCTCAATCTCATAAGAGAATTTGAGATGTTGAGAATGAAAGAGGCTGAGACCATCAAAGAATATTTTGATAGGCTCTTGGCAGCAGTCAATAAGATCCGACTATTACTTGAAGATTTACCTGATAGAAGGATCGTAGAAAAAGTGTTGGTGAGTCTCCCAGAGAGGTTTGAATCAAAGATCTCATCACTTGAAGACTAAAAAATTTTCGCAATGATTTCACTAACCAAGTTGATAAAATCTCTGCAAACCCAAGAGCAGAGAAGAATGTTGAGAGAAGAGCCAAGTATTGAAGGAATGTGATGAGGATGACAATGACGAGAAGGGGAAGTACTCAGCATGTGAACACTGCAAAAAACTTCTCATCCACATTGGAGATGTTGGTGGAGACCCAATGTGGTGTGTAGGTCCCTCAACCAAAGGGTCATGTGGAGAAGGTACGCAAAAGAAAGCAACAAAAGGTTGCTCAAGAGACCAATGACAAGAAGGAGTCTTTTTGTGGCGACTTGCTTTGCTAGTGATATCACTAGTGAAACATGGTTGATTGATAGTGGATACACTCATCACATGACACATGATAAAGACATGTTTGTAAAGTTGGACAAAACCCACTCTTTGAAAGTCAGAATTGGGAATGGAGACTATATTGAGGTCAAAGGCATAGGTGATATTGCCATTGATGCTGGCTCAGGTACAAAAATAATCTCTGATGTTCTATATGTCCCTGAAATTGATCAAAATCGGCTAAGTGTTGGGCAGCTTTTAGAGAAAGGCTATGTCGTTGTGTTCAAAGATAAAGATGAAGTCTTTGATACAACTAGCATTAAATTGATGTCAATAAAGATGAAGGGCAAAAGTTTCTCGATAAACTTGCAAACAGACCTCGCTTACTCTTCTGTAGTTAATTCGGGATAGATTTGGCATAAAAGGAAGCAATCTAGGAAGCCTACAGTAGAAAATCATGGGAAACCAGTAGTGGAAAATCATGGGTTGGATTCTCGTGACGGTGTTGAAGTTTCTAAAGAATTGATTGAGAAGGAGATTAAAGGCCTTGTTGTTCCAGAAATAACTGAGCAGGAAGGTTCTGATGAAAATGTGGATGATCATCCTATAAGAGGTACTAGATCCTTATCTGACAGATAACAAAGATGTAATGTTACAATATGTGAACCTGTTGATCATGAGGAAGCTCTCCATGACCTAAAGTGGTAAAAAGAAATGGAGAAGGAGTTGTATATGATTGAGAAGAACAACACTTGGGAGCTTGTTGACATCCTCAAGATAGAAAGGTAATTGTTGTATATGATAGTTCAATTAACAAACATAAAGCAAAGTTTGTTGGGTATTCTGATATTGATTGGGGTGGTTTCTTGGAAGATATGAAGAGTACTTTATTTTAGTCTTGGTTTAGGAATTTTTTCATGGTGCTCTAAGAAACAAGAAATTGTTGCAAAGTCTACAACAAAAGTTAAATTTATTGTTGCTACAGTTCTTGTTAACCAAGTCTTATGGTTGAAAAAAATTTTGATTGATCTTAACATGGAGCAGAAGGAAAGTACGAAAATCTTTGTTGACAATCAAACTACAATAGCTACTTCCCATAATCATGTTTTTCAGGAAAAACAAAGCATTTTAACATTAAGTTGTTTTTCTTAAAGGAGGTACAGAAAGATGGAATTGTTGATCTTGTTTATTGTAAAACTGGAAACCAGTCTTAACAGTAATTGGTTTCTCTGTTATATTTTTTGTTTCGCTGAGTTGTATATTTTTCATTTGTTACACTCTATTAACATTGTATATATATGTCATTTGTTGTAATAATAAAACAAGCCTCTGTTGATCATTTTTATGAGTTTTCAATACTTTTTCTCCCGATTGCATATCCTTGTTATGGTATCAGAGCTCTTCTTCTGAAGAGCTTTGCTGCACCTTTCTCTCTCTGTCATCATGAATAATGAAGATCAAACACCTGGCGTTCATAGTCACCTGTATCTACATCGAGTGAGAATCTTGCTATTCCTCTTGTGTCTCCTTTACTTGATGAGAATAATTACCATTCTTGGAGTCGCTCAATGTTAACTGTTCTCAGTGCTAAGAACAAAGTAGAATTTGTTGATGGAACTGCACCAGAACTTTCTCCTTCTGATCCTTTGTTCAATTCTTGGCGGCGCTGCAACAATATGGTGGTTTCTTGGCTCGTTCATTCAGTTTCTATTCCTATTCGTCATAGTATTTTATGGATGGATTGTGTTGATGAAATTTGGAATGATTTAAAGTCACGATACTCGCAAGGCGATCTTCTTCGTGTTTCTGATCTTCAGTTTGAAGTTTCTTCAATGCAACAAGGTGAACTCTGTTACTGAATTTTTCACCAAACTAAGGGTTGTTTAGGATGAACTTGAGAATTTCCATCCAGATCCAAATTGCACCTGCTTTATCAAGTGCTCATGTAAGGTTTCTTCTATTTTTGCTCAACGAAAATTGGAAGACCGATCTATGCAATTTTTACGTGGTTTAAATGATCAATTTAGCAACGTTCAGTCACATGTTATGCTTATGGATCCTTTGCCTCCTATTTCTAAAATTTTTTCATATGTAGTTCAGCAAGAACGTCAATTACTTGGAAATGTTAATTCTGATACAAAAGAGACATTGATTAATGCTGTAAACACTAGTTCTTGTACTCATTGTGGATGTCCAGGTCACACTAAAGCTAGTTGTTATAGAATACATGGATTTCCTTCCAGTATTGATAATAAAGTTTCAAAATCAAATCACTAATCGGGGTGGAAAAGTTTGTACACATTGTGGTAGGATTGGCCATATTGTTGAAGTTTGCTATAGAAAGCATAGATTTCCACCTGGACACAAATTCTCCAATAACAAAAACAATGTTGTTAATAGCACAGTGACAGATAATGGTAGAGTCACAGAAAATGATTAACAACAGGCACCTGAAAATCAAGATCTTCGTTTCTCTACCCAGCAATTTCAAGCCTTGTTGGCCTTAATACAACAACCAAACAATAGCACTTCAGCACCTTCTACTTCTTGTGTTAATCAAATTGGTTCAATGTCCTCTTCTTCTACTACAGGTATATGTGGTAATTCTTTGATTTGTTATGTCAAAAACTCTTAAGTTCCTTGGATATTAGATTCGGGAGCTACAGATCATGTTTCGTCTTTATTACATAACTTTTCTTCTTATATTTCAATAAGTCCTATGGTTGTCAAACTTCCAAATGGTCAACACGTTACAGCCACTCATTCTGGTATTGTAAGATTCTGAGTCTCTTTTCCTTGTTGATGTTCTTGACATTCCTAATTTCAATTTCAATCTTATTTTTGTTTCCAAATTAGTTTCCTCTCTTAAATGTGAATTAATTTTCTCACATTCTTCATGTATTATTCAGGACTCGAAAACCAAGAGGAAGATTGGTACAGTTGATGTTCATGCT
>Ga0099824_1005420_pt1 | contig 17977 bp, 11 predicted proteins | sample SiratrowhiteBW_FD_76837 | JGI IMG/M metagenome (GOLD analysis project Ga0099824, IMG submission 76837) | Root nodule microbial communities of legume samples collected from California, USA - Siratro white BW | ecosystem: Host-associated > Plants > Roots > Nodule | place: USA: California... | reverse complement strand
TTAAAACTTTATGGGAAAGATTTACCCCCTAATTTTTTTTATAATTTAAAAAAAAAAATTTTTTTAATTGTGCTTTTTAATAAAAAAATTTTTTTTTTTTTTTTTTTTTTTTTACTTTTAAAGAAAAAATTTTTTTTTTTTTTTTTTTTTTTTTTTTTTTAGATTATGAGTTTACTTTTAAAGAAGTTGCAAATGATCAAAAATGAAGAAAAGACATGAATGTGAAGATCCATGCAATAAGGGAGAATTAAATATGAAAGCTGATAGATTATTTAATTAATAATAAGTTAATTGGAATAGAGTGAATTCACAAAGTTAAATATAAACCTAATGGTGAAATTAATTATTTTAAAAGAAGATTGGTAACAAAATGGCACAAGCGAAAATCCAGCGCGAAAATCAAACATAAATTATATAATTCAAAATATTATGAAATTTGAAATATTATTTCAAATAACTGTAATACATTATATAATTTCAAACTACATAAATTGGAGATAATATAATTTTTCATTTTGCAATCTAAAACCATATTAATCATATTTCAAATTTCATAATTCACAATCATATTTCAGATTTCGTTATTTGAAACTAACTCTAAATTATATAATTTAGAATCCAATATACAATTTCAAATATATACAATTTAGAAATTAAAATATGATTTCAGATTAAGTAATAAAAAATATATTTCATATTACATAACCTAAAATGTTATGAAATATAGAACCTAAAATCTAAAATTTAATTATGAATAGTTTAATTCCAAATATACATTTTAAAAAATAGTTTTAAGTTACCTAACTTGTAAATATTATCAAAATAATAATTACCTAATTCATAAATATTATTAAAACAATAATTGTTAAGTTTTAATAAACAACAAATTCAGAATTTTTTAATCAATTGTTTTGAACATTTAATCCATAATGTTTTATTTTGAATTGAGTGAAGATGACAATAAATAAATATTTTAACAAATACATTACAATATTATGGAGTAGGAGAAGAAACCATGAAGTGATGAAAGAAAGGCAATTATTTTCTGTAGCCCATATCTAACCTGCGCTCCCACAATTAGATTGAATTCCCACTTATACTCCTTTTTCATTATTTTCCACTATACCGATGTCGTTATTATTGTTGCTATTTATTAGATATTTAAGTGTGATTCTAAGTTATATATTGAGTAGAAATGAGTAAGTTGAGTAATATATAAGAAAGAAGACTCATAAATCTATTGCTTTAAGGTTTTAGGTTGAGTTGAAGGTAGTGTCATTCCCTTATTTGATTTGGCTTATTTTTCATTCTTATGAGATCTCACCGGTTATGTTTCCTCGGATTCTCCTAACAAGTGGTATCATAGCCAAAAGTTCATGTCAACGTGACGGTCACCGACTCATATGAGATGGGAAGTGTAGAAGAGGGACTCTCACTTAAGGTCACTTGAGGGGAAGATTATTAGGTATCCAAGTGTAGTCTAAGTCTCACATTGGGTAGAAATGAGTAAGTTGAGCAATATATAAGAAAAAATACCCATAAACCTATTCTCTTAATGTTTTGGGTTGAAGGTGATGTCATTCCCTTATCTATTTTGACTCATTTCTCATTCTTATGAAATCTTCCCAGCAAAAGAGAAGGAGAATGTTGTATTTAGAAAAAGAAGAGTAAAAGAAATCTTGTTATAAAAAGTTTGTTGTGTGGAAAATGCATTTTAGAAAGTATTTTATATGTTATGGAAATTTTGTTTTATAGATTTTATTTTGGAGAGCTTGGTCTGGAATGTATTTGATACGATTGAGAAATTTTACTCCAAAAATCTTATCATATTTTAAAATGTATTTTATGAATTTCAGAAAATATGTTTTGAAAAAGTTTTCAAAACAAGTTATCTGGAAAGTCACTTTAAATAAGGATAAATTAATTATTTTTGAAAATTGTGAGAATATAGGTTAGATTGAGGGAGTGCAGGAAGTACTTGTCAGAAAGAAAATGTCAAGAACCCGGCCCAATATGATGTAATGTATCATACCAATAACTTTAAAATTAAACAAACTATATTTACACTAAAAGAAATACTAAAGTTTAAATAAAATAGAACTGAGGGTTAGTAAAACAAAACACCGTATCTAATATATTTAAAGATTATGTGAACGTAAAAGTAATTATATCTGTAAACACACTTTCAATGTTATTACATTTTAATTTAATAGATTAACCCGCTAAAACTAGTGATCTGTAGTGAGTTAACCTTGATTGTGTATAGAAATTTAGAATCTAAGCAAAATTTAAATTTAAACTCTAATTTAGTATAATTCATTAGTTTTATTTTATCCTTTCAATTTTTTAAGTTACAATTTATTATCCCATACTATATGATTAAATAAGTTTAAGATTTCTCTTAATAAATAACTCATTTAATGAATTTATTCTAACTAACATTATAGTTGAACTTAAATGAGATTTAAGAAAATTTCACAAAAAAATAGAAATGATATGGTATTCATAAAGTATTGCCGGTATCATAATTGTGGTTGATGTATCTATGCTAAAAAGAATATAATGATATTATATGCATGGTTTACAAGTGACACTATTTTATTTTATTAGAACTTCTTTCAATACTTTAAAAACCAATAAAAGAAACTATCAATACAAGAATATTCATAAAAACCTAAAATCGCTTGATAAATAATATAATATTTTTAGTTGATTATAATCTTAAATTTCAAATTTTTAAGATTCAAATAAAACACCAAACATGATTGTATAATCTTGAAAACCAAGCAAGTTGATGTATAATTATCTAAACTAAACGACTTGAATGGATCAATTATTAATAATATGTATTTAATCATTGATACATATAGATAGCAATGATCCAAAGTTTTGTTAACATATTGTACTTTAAAACTCTTGGTACACCTATCTTTAAAAAATAAATAGGATTTTCTTTTGGTGAAGTAAAAGTAAATAGGATTAACACCATCACAACGAAACCATGCATTAGAGTTGCTCGTAGGAGATTAGCACCGCAAAACAATCTTATTAGCCGGTTTGGATCGATTATTTCAGACGCGGTTGTAACATAGCAATATCATATATTATCTGAAAAATAAAAAACTAATCACGCTGATAAATAGCCTCATCCAATGATAAACCAGATTAAAGAACTAATTATCGACATGTTGAGCAATAATACGTTTGGAATACAATATTAGTTGCGCGTTTGTTGCAATTTTGCAAAGGCATACAATATTGTAATGTCTCTGACCAGAGAGAATAGGGAAAAAATTGAGAGAATAGAAGCTGAATTTGGAAGCAAAAAAAACGAAAAAAGAAAAAAGGAAAAGGAGAATTGGTCAACTCTAATTACACCTTGTCATCGTTCTGAATCGATTCCTCCTCCATTGTTGTTGGCCTTCTTCTACAGAGAGAAACCATGAACATCCAAATCAGACCTTTCACGATCCTCACCATCCCAATGGTCACAACGAGATAATACAACCACCATCCAACAAAGTCACTAATTCCCACCTCCATCAATTGCTCATTCTTCAATTGGGCCACCACCACCAGAGTCTCCACCTCCTCCCGCAACCTCCACCACCACAAGATGCCCAAGCCCGCAGCCAGGCCCACCCTCTCCACCCACCTCTCTTTCCGGGCCCCAGCGAACACCGTGTCATCCACCACGGGCCTCACCACCATCCGACACCACACGTGCGTGGTCTCGTGCAGGCCCAACAGAAAAATCATCCTGCTCAACAGGCTTCTCTCCGCGCCGAAACTTGACACGTCATCATCGTACTCGTAAACCCCCGCCGCAATGCTTCCCTCGATCCCCAAGCCGACGCAAACTTGAAACGCGCAAAGGAGAATCCACGCTAGAGAGAGACCAGAGGACTTGGTCGGCGTCTCACTAAAAATTGCGTTTTTATTTTTACCCATGAGCCCCTGGATCAGGGTCCCCACGCTCACAATGGAAACCAAAACGTAGAGAACACATGGGTTGATGTTGAGGGCAAGGTGGAAAAGATAGGAAAAATCTTGCGGTGAATAGTGGAACAAAGTTAGCGTCTGAAGGTAGTATTGGGCACCGGAGAGAGTGGCCAAGAGAAGAAACGACAGAGGGAGAAGGAGGCTGAGGATTATGATGGTGAGGAGGTAGAAAACCTCTCTTGGCCTCAACAACTCTTTGGCCTTTTTCTTCCACCCCATCATGAATCACTCCAACAAACACCACACCCCTCTTAGCTCTTTATTTACAACCTACGGGAAGTTCAACGTTAAGCTCCCTATGTTTGTGACTTAACAACCATTTTCTAAGTGGTTGCCACGTCCATTGCTTCCTTACTTCGCATTTTTATATATATAGGACATGCTCCTCATCATCGCTCTCTTTTCATATTTATTTCCTTTGGCCTAATTAAATATACGTATCTACGTGATTTATAACAATTTCCCATGGGTTTGGTACAAATGGAACACTGCTTTGAATAATGGTGTTGTGTTTCGCTGCATGTTTGACGGATGAGTGGAGCAACTTTGAATTTTGGAGGACTCCTCTTCCTTCATGCTTTTTAATACTATTTACTTACTAATTTCACTCAGATTTTTACTACTACAATAATTAGTGTGTGTAGTTCTTTAATTTGTATTTGCATGATAAATTGTACCCTGTCAATTTATTATGCTGTCTGTGCCACTCATTTTAATAGTAGTGATGTGGTATCTTGTTGTCTTGGTTTTATCTGAAAATGATGCCTGTCCATATTCAACTAAACCTGAAGTTACCATAAACATCAATTGTGAATCAAATTCTTTTACTTTTGGCCTTTTGGCTTGAATTAGATATAATTTCAGTTGAAGTTAATAAGTCCAGTGGGAGTAGGAGTTGTATCCAATATGGATATTTAGTTGAAAGTGGGATCTAATTCTATTCTTAGAGTTTAGGCCGTTTGGTAAAGTGCAATATTTTGTAAGAGTGCTCAAACCAATTTTATGGAAATAGTTATGCAGAATTTAATAGTTATTTCGATTTTTTTTAAAATATAAATCAGATTAAACTGATTTTGATCGATATTAAATTTTTAGAGAAGTGTTGTGATAAAGTAATGAGCTCACCCACCCGTACTTTTAAAATACGCAAATTTGAAGAATAAAAACAATGTGCAGCAGCTTGATTGATTGTGAAAGTCAAAGCAAGAGATAAAAATCAATAATACAATTTGACTCAATCTAGATATAACCTTTTTTCAAACCACTGTCAAATTGAATTGGTGAATTTTTATAAACTAGTTAATGTAGTTTGATCAATTCATGAATGCTGCTGAAGGGTTATATATTGTACCCTGTTTTGCTAAGTTGAAAAGGGCTTTGTCTCTACTATAATCAGAATCAATGTCGCAGTCCACAGAGTTTAAAATTTATATGGAAAGAAGCAATAACTAAGGAGATCCGTATGGATTTTTTATTTTCCTCTTATTCTTATAGTTGCTTTGAAATCTTCTGCCAATGAAGGTATAAAAAGTAAGTTAAATTGAATATCTTTGAATAACAAAATTATTCACAACAACTACAATCTTAATTTTGGTGAAACTCTAATTCCGCAAGACTCCAAACGCGAATATTTGCTCAAACTTTACAAATGTAAGATAAACGTATATAGAGTATTTGAAATAATTATAACAACTCCAATGTGTGAACAAGGATTTCTTTTTTCTGTACGGGAAGAGTTGACACGGAGCAAAACTCCAGAAAGTACTAGTGTTTATGCTTTGGGAGAAAAAAAGTATTTTTAATTTATAAAATATATAAAAAAAATGAAATAAGGGTATGTGTTAGTGTTAGGTCGGGTGATGTGGGGCCCAGTAGGCAAGAAACATACTGTGTCATGTCATCTTAACTGAATAGAATTGTATGGTATGCGACCCAACATCTCTCTAATGTCAAAGGAAAAATATCTTATCATTATTCACTCATTAAATACATATACATAACAACTAATTTTTTAATAAAATAGTATATATATATATATATATATATATATAATAATAAGAAAATAAAAGCCATAAGTAGGTTTACAACCCAGTTCGGTCTCTCATGGTATTATCATCAGTCTCTCTATCAACAATTTGTTTATTATTAATGTCAAATTATATATATTGGGTTAAAACAACGTAAAAAAAAAACACAAACTAAAAAAAAGGAACATCTCTCCCTTGTACAACATAACTTTATGTATAAAATTAATATATCAGAAACTCATTTAAACATTAAGATAATCATAATCTAAAAGAATAGCATAAAGTAGATTGTCTAGTACTAGAAAGTAATCTTATCTATACATTGATAAAGCATATAATAAATGATTATTTTATTTAATCTCTATTAGACACATCTTAATATAAGATCTTCTGAATTTTTTTCTAAGACGGATACAATTTTAGAGTCAAACATCACATTATACTGGTATAATTTATACTGTTGTTTAATTTTTATAAAATAGTGAATTTTGTTTAAGAAAATATTTAGTATCATAAAATTAAAACAATAATTTATTCATATGCATGAGGTAAATAGATAATCCATTGATTCAAAAAAGATGAATAATCTAGATACCTAATGTTACGTGGAGTTGTGAGTTGGAAGTGATGAAAGTTGACGATGGAAAGTGTCTGTCAGCAGTAGGTGACCTGTTTCAGAATGTTGGTGACTGCTGAGCAAGAAGCAGAGGTGGAAACTGAAAAATCCTTCAATCCCACATGCTTTTCTAAAAAACAACTTCACAAGGTTCTAAATCGTTAAATTGTTTTAAGAAGTAAAAATGAGACAAATTGTTAAGTATATAATTGTTTTATTTAATAAGTATATTATTAAATCAAATTTAACATATGAAGTTTATTTTCATATTTATTCTCAAATAAATTCGAGATTATGTATTTTATGCTATTTGAAATATGACATATGATGAAATTTAATATTTCCAACATTTAAAAAAAAATATATATTGAGCGTTTAACCTTTTTCAATTTTTTGTATTTATCAGCATCGGACACGGATATTAATTAGAAGGATTACAAGCATTCACATATTTGGCTAAACCATAGTTAACTAATATTGTTTCTTAAATTAAAAAAATAACGAATAAAGCAATTAACTATTAATTTAATGTGAATATATATTTCTACTTTAATTTTGATTATATGTTTCTAAGGAATACATTTTTTGTTCTTTTTATGTTGGTTGAGAATTATACTTAAAATATCGTAAATGTGTTTCATATATATCTAAAACATTTTTATAAAAAGAGGCATACTTATAATTATAATTAAATGTGTAAACAATTTTTTTTATGAGAATATTGGATTTCCAAAAGTATTATGTATATAAATGTTATTCCAATGATTAGGATATTGAGTAATTTAAAAGAATATATTTAATTAAAAATCAGAAGACAAGGGAATTGTAAAAATAATGGAGTGGGAGGCATCATGACTCTATAAAATAATTTTGACTCCTATGAGAGCACAATATTTTTACTTTACCTTTTGAGAGTATCAAATATGTGAATATGACATTTTTAAAGTAATTTTAGAACAAAAATCTTCCTTTGGAGAACTGCAACACTGTAGGAAAATAAGTAAATGCGGACGCCTTTTTCCTCCTAGACCTCCTTGCACCTCCATAGTTTTTTAAATAGTAAAAATGTTTTCGGTGAAATGAAAGAAATGAATATAAATAAAATTAAAATTAATAATAAAATATATATTGGATTGTATAATTCGATAAGTATTAATAATATATTAAATTGTAAAATTTGATATATGAAATATATATTAATATATATCAAATTGAGGAAAAAAAATTTAATCTGATATACAAAAGTTTTTAAAATTTAATTTCAAATTGAGTCAACGAATACTTCCTGCACCTATCTGAACCACCTTTATCACTAAATTTCAACTACTGCTACTATGAACAACACAATTGTTCAGTGAAAGATGCATACAATGATTATCAAAATAGATGTGAAGAGGTAGATGGAGATGTGCAATTATGACTTTCGCAGAATTAAAGTAAGGATAAAGGGCACAACTCAGTATAAAATTTTATCCTAAAAATATTTTTACCATTTTACATATATTTTGGAGGTGTAGCACGAGATTACAGAGGTGCAAGAAGAAGCGTCGTACATGCGTTCTTCCAGTGTATTCCATTTCTTCATTTATATATTGGGCTTCCAATTTTTCACCATCGTGTTGTTACGGCAGTTGCTTTCAGCACTATACTGTAACTTACATTATATGATATAGACGAAATGTCTAAAATACCCTCATAAATTAATACGGATAAAGTGATCAGATAATAATTGTGGTCACCTTACAACAAAACCCTATCGTGACCCTTCGATTGAACTTTAAAGTTTTTTGGGTTTAGAGAAATTTAAACTTGCTTTATTAACTGCACTATCAAATCCCAAGATTTCATATGAAAGAATTAGTTAACAAGAGATATCCTATTGTTTATAGATACCGTGAAAGTGACTACTTTACTTTACTTGGGGCATACCCCTAATAAAGAAACTTTCTATTGCAAATACCAAATCCAAGCTTAATTAATTGAATCTTAGTTTGAAAGCAGAGTGCCAAGAAACTAAACCACTAAACCACGCAGCGTCATGGAAGGGGAAATAGTGTTGATGAGGCTAATGGTATTTTAATAGATTGTATAGTGCAGGAAGTAACTGCCTGTTGTTACTTAATGCTATTCCCCAAGAGTTCGAGCTTCAGAACTCATACAAGCCCAACTATTATATTTTTGGGTCCATTTCTTCCTGTACCTTCGTACTTTCTTCTGCATCCTCATAAACATTAAATTTTTTTATTTTACTTTGTATAATTTGAAAGTAAAAAGTATCTTTCAAATTGAGTATCTGAAAATCATTTTTGAATTATGAACGTACTTTGAAAGTTATTTTTTCTTTATTTTTTTAAAAAGGAGACTTTTCAATTTGCACGATTTAAAAGTCATTTTTTAATTTTTGGATTACTAAATTCAAAAATTATTCTTTTTTCTTAAATAACTAAAATTAGACAATTCAAAAATTATATTTAGCTTCTAAATTGTATTATTCTGGATTGTGCAATCTAAAATAAAAAATACTTTTAAATTATATAATCTAAAAGCTTTTTTTAAGAAAAAATAAATTCTAGATGTAAAATATGAAAGCTTTTCTAGATCAAACAATCTGAACAAAACTTATGACTTTTAGATTTTACAAGAAAGGGCAAAATGAAACCTTTCATGTTTATGGGGGTGCAGAAGAAATGTATAGAGGTGCACGAAGAAATACCCCATTTTTTCTGTCTTCATTTTCAAAGAAAAGAAAATACTGAAGCAGGTAATAATATTTATGGATAGGAACCGAGTACATTTTAGTTGATAATCTAAAAAATATAAAATCATTTCTTGAATTGAAAATGAAAAATTACTGTTTCCGCTGTTTCTTTTAAGACGTAGTATCTTAAGAATGTTTAGTTTTAATAAAGTGAATAAATTTTGAAATTAAAAGGTTAAATGATCATTTTAAATGATGAATAATATACCATAGGCATGTGTAGCTTACAAAAAAATTATAATATTTGTAAAATAAATATTATTCATCTATCTTGAAATGGATGTTAAAAATTAAATTAGATACTTTAAATTTTGGAAGGTTGAAAATCAAAGACTGAAATCAAAATCAAATTAATCTTTTTTAACAGAAAGCTTTTCTAGATAACAATTTTCAAACATGGATTACCACTTAAAATTTTCAATTGAAGCATCAAATTTGACTTTCCTTTTTCTTTCTCATGGCTTGTGATACAAGTTTTAGTAAACACTTTAAGAATAAGAAAAAACCGAGCCGATAATTTTAAATACACCAATTTGGTCAGAAGACTGTTAACAAGGAAACAGTGAGTATTTCCAAATATATCATTCAAAACAATCAACACAATACAGAGTTAACTATAAATCAGAAAATTCTGCATTTGATAAAATCAGAAGTTCAGATATTATCCAAAGCTTGATTTATAAACACTAAGAATGAATTACTGGCTAAAATAAAATGCAAAAAAAATTAATAACTGAGAGGGGCAGCATATCAATATCAGATAATCACAGACCAAAAGGGTGAAGGAAAAATTACATTCAGGATCCATTAATTGAAGAAGCTTCTGTCAGTATAAACTCTAAAGCAACAAATAGAAGTATCAATTTGACCTCATTTTTGGTACATGGACACAGATATCAACATCCGTTAAAAAGTTCAGTTGAACTCAGCAACCAAAAACATCTTACAGTGTAACCCTATGCTTCTTATACCTCAGTAACTAAAGTGCAACAATCTCGTGCTCAAACACTAGCCCGATCTTTACCCTCTGCTGCAGCCTCTAATGGCTGGAGAGCTTTGAGAGGATTCATAATCACACCATCTATGAGTCCATATTCCTTGGCTTCTTTTGCACTCATGAAAAAGTCACGGTCTGTATCCTGGTTAATCTTCTCCAAACTTTGCCCAGTGTGATAGGAGAGATATCCATTCAGATTTGCCTTGTGATGCAGCATTTCATTAGCCTGAGAATTTTTAATCATAATCAGTTAAGTCCATCAAAATATTGTAACAGAATTATTAATATATACAAAATAGTAACAAAAAAGTAAATACTACAGTTTCCTTTGGCAAGGTCATTCACAGTGACAGTTTCACTTACTCCAACGGTATTCATAATCAAAATAGTGGAATATTCTGATTCAATCCAATCTATTGAAATGCTGGACAAATCCAAATGTATAATAGTAGGGAATGGAATATAAATAGCAGGTTAATATAGGGAAGAAATCATAGTATCAGGGGTATGGAATATAATGTATGAATAGAGAAATTACTAAGCATATTTGTAAACTTAAATCTAGGTTATTAGGAAACTCGCTACGTAATTAGGCATTCATCTTGAATTAAATTAACTCATTATAGAGTTTAAGTGCTGTCCTAAGATTTTATTTCTAGGATAAAAAAGTAGATAGACTTTGTTCAATAAAAATTAAAAGGATGAAAATGAGGTTTGTACCTGAATATCTATGTCAGTCTGGCCTCCTTGAGCACCTCCAAGCGGTTGATGAATCATAATCCTTGAATTTGGCAAACTGTATCTCTTTCCTTCAGAGGTGATGGAGGAAGGGATTAAAGTTAGAAAGAAGAATTTTTTTCACTTTTGGAGAAGTAGAGATGCCATTAATCAAGAGAAGGATACAATGATTTCAAGTTACAAGAATTATTACCAATGGTCCCTGCGCTAAGCAGAAAAGCTCCCATACTGCACATGAAAAGGTTTATATAAGAATGGGAAATAAAATTTCTTCAACAAGAAATGATAATCGACTATCATTCATTTCTCGTTGTCAAACTATCAATATTGAAGTGATTTTTAATTCTTGGGAGTGTTAAGAATATTTTTTCAAAGGCAAAACGCCTAAAGACTTTTAGTTCAATAGTTAATATTATCTTCAACAACACTACCAGTCCCATTTCACTATAAGAAGGTAAAAGGGAAAATCACAACTACACTCCCTTTACTTTTACAAAGTTACTCGAAAACTAATATTATCCTGGACAATTGGAGTAGATTTGTTCAAATGAAATGCAGCAGACTTAAATACACACGGTGATAGGGAAACTATTTGCTCTCAAGATTCACAAATGGCTAATCCTGAAGCCAGTCGGAACTCATTTAAAATATATCACTCCCAGATAAAAGGTTGTGCGAAACCAAAGACTAAATGAGCAGATTGATAAGCTTTATTTTATTTTTACTAATTGGCCTTACCAGGGTAGATATACAAGTGAATAGTGATAGGGATAACAAGTAACCTGACAGCATTATGGTAATATCGTCCAGAGAAAGAACAAAATGTTACCTAGCAGCTAATCCAACACAGACAGTAGACACATCAGGTCGAATATGCCTCATTGTATCAAATATTGCCATACCTGAAGGAAACAAATAACAAAGGAAGCATTTATCATTTGAAATAAAATAATATTCTTTTTGAACTCATTGTAGATTGAATATAATAAAAACAATGCAATATAGTGTCAACTAAAATAATTACCAGCTGTAACCGACCCTCCTGGAGAATTTAGATACATGACAATATCCTGTTCAACATAATGAGAAAATGGGTAGTTGACTAGGTGCGTGCACCAAAAAATTGAGTTTATTAAACAGAAAATACCAAATACAAATTCAAGATAATAATCACATCTGAATGAAGAAACACCAAAATATAATCATTTAACATCAGCTTAAAAAATGTAACGGAACACTTTATATGGAGAAAGATTAAGAAGATAACCATGAGTTTTCCATGACTAAGAACAAACCTTGTTAGGATCAACAGCATCAAGGTACAGGAGCTGAGCAACTATGATGTTTGCCATATCGTCATCAACAGCTCCACCACAACGGATTATTCTCTAAAGACCAAAACATAGTATTAATACTAGCAAGATTAAACAGAAGCTGAATACTCAACCTCAAGTAACAAGAGTAAAAAGTGCCTACATATTGGAAAAGCTGACTTATAACACTCTGGAAACGCTCCTGCACCATAGGGGGTGGCCCTTGTCCTTGTGCATAGGTGGGGAAATAAGGGGAAGATGGCACTTGCAAATCACTCCTTGAAGAACACTATCCAAGTCAATAAATATCACTAAGCTTAAAGATAAAAATAATAACAAAACCAAATCTACCTTATAGACCAAATACCCTGACGAGAACTCCTTTCAGGTGTCCAAAATTCATCACCATACACTGCCTTCACAGCAGAATTTTTATTAATCTTTCTACCTTCTACCGATTTGCTTAGTTTCCTGCAAACCCAAGCAAGGCTTCATCCCCTTAATAGGCATAAACATATACAGCATAACAGATAATAATCTAGTCTCTTCCATGATATTTGCCAGTTTTTTCAAAAAGGGAAATTTAAGTACAGATAAAAGGTGGATAACAACAATTCGAGCTTTAGCTATTAAAAATTTAAAAACCTTCGCAGCAGACCCACCCTAGATTAATCATTTCAAAAACTCGGGCAATTCAAATTTTATCCGACCTTTTTATCAAACTATTTTTCAGTTCGAAACATAACCCAAAAGTGACCCAAAATCTCACTTTCACCCTTACCCATCAGCATAAAAATTTAGGGTCATCTTCCACAATAACTAAATAAGCAAGCAAAGAAATCTAACAAATCGAAAAACCACAAACTCGCACATAAGTCATCAAAATGTAAACTTTACGACAATTAAGCTTTTAAAAAACACCCCAGTACATGGGGTGCCATAAGCAAATTGATAAAGGAAAAAAGAAAATACCTGGATAGGGTGGGGAAAGAAAGGTTGTTGGAGAGAGAAGAAGAAGAGGAAGTGGAGGAAAGAAGAAGAGGGTTGAATCCGAGAGAGGAAGAGGGAGTGAAAAGGGATGTGTGCGCCATTGTTAATTGGTGGATGAAAAGGAAGGTGCAATAGGAGGAGGAGAAGAAGAAGAAGAAGAAGAAGAAGAAGAAGAATAGGGATAGAAGAGTTGAGTGTTGGGGCAAAACTTGTCGACAGTAAACTCAACTCAGCGTTTGTTAGTGCTGAAGGAAAGGCTCGCTGTATCTCTATCAGGTCAAAAATAAATAAATAAATAATAGATAATATCGCTATATACAAATATCGTATTCTGTTTTGCAAGGTAATTTAGTAGGAAATAAATTACTAATTTAAATTATGTAACAGAAAACAAGTTATTTCAAAAAAAAATATTATTAGTGAATTGTTTTAAAGTATTTACTAACTTATGAAGTTTGATTCGATAAGTTAATACATATACCGATTTTCAACCAAATTCACCTATTAAATTTTAGGCTTAATTGTAATTTTGTTTTGTTTTTTATATTTTACGATATTTGCTTGATTTTCTACAATTTTAATACTGAGTTTTAATTATACACAGTTCTTGGTTCCTGGATTTTTTTATGTAAATTTAATTCTTTATATTTTTAATTATTGGTAACTTTGTTTCATTTTTAGTTTTAAAAATATATTAAATCCCTTCTAAATACATTTTGATAATATGTTTATATCGTTGTTATATTTTCTGTAAAAGTTATTATTAGCATAATACTTTTTTCTCCATTTACATTATTTCATGTCTAAATTAACATAAAATTATAGATGGATAATTAATAATTAAGGAATTAAAATTTTCTACAAAATTAAGAGAGCAAACTTATGAATTAAAAATTAAGATACCAAAATTAAAAAAAAAAAAATAGAGGCTAAAACTTCAAATTTTATAAAATATAAGGAATAAAAAGTACTGAGTTTTAAAAATGACATTCCTTTATCTTCACTAATTAATATCATGTTTTCAATACATTATATGTCCATACATAGTCAATTTTTTTTTATTAAATATGCTCTATCTACAATTATTTATACTATGCTAATAAATTTGGTGAAATTGTGAATAAAGTGAGAGGCATAAACATGTTTTTGTGCCAAATTACATGAATGTCCTAATTAATCAATTAATTTTAGCAATATTTTTAACTTTAATATGTTAGCTTATTATTTTTTCCAACTTTCAACTATTTAAAGTTTAGAAATCTGTTAATGTTTGAGTTGATAAACTGACATATAAAAGGTATCTGGTAAAATTAAGTATTAAAATAGCTTAATTGACGAATAAAAAATTACATAAAAAAGATATATCGAATTATTTTGGTCGTGACCTACAATTCAAAAAACATATGTTTATTCAAGTTAGTACTTTTTTTTTTTTTTTTTCATTCTCAACTAAGAAACCAATAAGGAAAATACAAAGTAGTAATAGATTTTTAATTTCATTTTGTAGTGAAAAAATATATGAGACATGGTTAGGAGTTTTAAAACTCTTATCTACCTTATCATGTTTTTTGAAGTTAGAAAACACTTTCTGAATATAATTTTTATCAAGCTGATACTCATGCTTGCTTGTTAACAATGGTTAATATAATCTGTATATTTTTTTTTTCTCTTTTATATCGTTTACTTGTTGTGTTAGTTCGTTTTTTCATAAAATTAGTGTAATTTTTTTAAAATATAAATATATATATATATATATATATATATAAATATATTAAAAAAATTATAAAAATGAAAAATGTAAGAAATTATGCTTTCAAAATACGGCCTCCACACTAAAATAAAACTTGTGTTTTAATCAGATTACTTTTATGTTCTTTGTTTGTATGTATATATAACAGCTTAAAAGTTGTATGTATAACGCACGAACTTTGTTTTTTAATTTATTTTGTTTTATTTTTTTAGAAGTCCTACAACAAGAGTATGGCTTCTGTCGTGTTTTTTTTTTTAAATGAATAATGAACAAAATGTGAAGGCTAAAGTAAAGTATTCGAAAATTGTTAAAAACTATTCCATAAGTTATTTTTTGTTGTGGTTTTCCTGAGCTCAATCTTCTCTCGTTCGAAAGCTGGACACTTGTATTGGATGATGTGTTTCACATGAATATTAACAAAATAACTTAATCTTGCCCATTTAACAACATGAGATTGTCATTTTTAAGAGATGTAACAACTCTTAAAGAATCATATAGTGGTTGATTTTTGTAAGCAACCCATATGACATGTATGTGAAGTTTAGAAGGATGAAGAATTCCAAAGTAAACTTAACATCTTTGAGAGCCTAGAGTTTGTGAATTCTTGATAAATTGTGATGATATAATGGTATACTTGGCAATACCAATGTCTACCATTAAAAACCTAACATGAAGAAAATTAAAAGATATGAAAACCAAAATTTGTTTTCGAAAGTTGTATAATTATTCTATCCATCATTCATTTTCGTAAATAAAATAACAAGATAAAAGTCGTATTTTTAATGTACAACTTCTAAAAATTAAAATAAATTAAATTTAAAAAAAAGTAATACATTATGCATACGATTTATTACAAAATAAAAAATGAAACTCGTGTAATCGTAATCAAAATATAACTTCTATTTCATGTTTTGAAATTACATCTTATCTTGAAGTTGTTAATAATCTTTTAAAAATATATCATTTTAATAAATTTGGGAAAAATTACACCAATTTTGCAAAAAAAAAAAAAAAAAACGGTGTTTGTTTTCTCCCTTTGCATAAATCCACTCAATCTTTTTATGAAACATCACTTCTAATTTTTAAATAAATATCAACTTCTCTTATAATATTTTTACAATGAAGGGACACAGATACTCATTTTATTTTATTATTTCAACTTTTACTTTTCAATTTTCAGAATTTAAAAAAACACTTTATTTTATATATTATTAAATTTCAAGATAAAATTACTTTTTTAAAATTATACTCTTGGGTACCTAACTTTTAATTAATTTATACATTTATCATCAAAGTGAAAATGAAAAACTAATATATTTTAGAGTATAAATGAAAAATAATATATTAAAAACCTTATAAGTATTTTATGATAAATGAGAAAGTTTATTATATTTTTTTATTTAAGTAAAAAAACCTTAAATTATACGTAAAATTAAATAAAGATAGTTAAAATGGTAGGTATTTTTTAAAAGTAGAAAGTGCGCAAATTTTTTTTTAGAATATTATTTAAGAAAGCGTTAGATATTTTTATAAATATTGATTTTTTTTCTATAAAAAAAACACAGTTGTTGAGTGGTAATTTGTACCACATTATATTACCCGGTGCTTGAATATGATATTGGCTGAATATTAATTAATTAATTAAGAAAGACAAGAGAGACTAACTGATAAAAATCATACAGCATGTTTAGTTATTGTGTTTTTTTTTTCCTTCACTTTTCGTCGAGAAAAACAATCTTATTACATCTCTAACGTTTTTCATGATAAAGGGACCAAGTTACAACTGAAAAAAAGAACTTTGGGAAAAGAAAATATTTATTTATAGAAAGAAGAATATACCAAATACACGCACATGAGATTATTTACAAATGAAAATGGATAAATATTAAATGGAAAGTTTTTACAATCATTTATACACACCGACGTGAGTTATATTTTTACTTCCCACAAGCTTTACTAGACAACTATAATTTTGCAAAATATTGTACTAAACATACAAATCCAAATTTATCATATCAAAATTGTCAACACTAGAATCCAAACGTGGGTGAAGATATTATTTCATTAGTGTTTTCTAATTAGTTTTGTTTCAATAACTTAGAATTAAAAATCTTATAGTTTACTATCTAACAATCTTTAACACGCAACTAGGAAGACAAAATTCCAATTTTAAATAAAACATCACTATATGAAGAAGAATAAAAAAAAAAAACCTCAGTTCACTACATTTCTACACCAAAAAACCTAGTACATTTGAATGCAATTTTGGTTCACAGATAAAGTTTTTACAGTATAAAAAAATCATCATGAATATGATTTTTAAAGGAATTATTGCAATCAGTGAACAATATAATGATAATTTGATTGCAAATTTCTCAAATTGGTGTAATTTTTTTTTGAAATTCTTGAAATGGTGCATTTTATTTATTTATTTTTGGATATAGATAAATCGTACACAGGAGACATGATATCATTGTAAAGAAATCGTGGTCCTATTCCACGATCTAATATAAGATTAAATGAAATTATGAAAAGAGGACATCATCTTAATTTACTAGATGAAATTGTGCATCTAATATTTCAATTAATGAGTTAATTAATATAGTGAGAATATTGTACGTATTTTAATAGGGTTAATATTCTCCACCTATTCCTCTTCTGTGTTTAATTATTGATAAAAATAATTGAAATTAAATTGAAACAAATGTGAAGTTAATTTGAAATTAAACAATAATATGGTTGAGGGGATTATTGTTTAAATTAAAATAAAAAATGATATTAGTATG
>Ga0099824_1005418_pt1 | contig 17981 bp, 17 predicted proteins | sample SiratrowhiteBW_FD_76837 | JGI IMG/M metagenome (GOLD analysis project Ga0099824, IMG submission 76837) | Root nodule microbial communities of legume samples collected from California, USA - Siratro white BW | ecosystem: Host-associated > Plants > Roots > Nodule | place: USA: California... | reverse complement strand
GAAACGAAAAAAAAAAAGAAAAAAAAAAAAATATTTTAAACAAAAAAATAAAGGAAAAGGACATGATAAATAAAGAATAAATTAAAATAATATTAATAAAAAAAAAAAAAAAAAAAAAAGAACTCAGGGAGCCAAGCTCATTGCACAACTAGTACAGCTTTTAGTCTGCTGGTTCCCAAATGGCACAAGACATGAATCATGATTCTCTTCCATAACTAAATTCTGCCTTTCATACACCTACATGCTACTGCTGTTGGGCCTTACATTGTCTCTTCTGCTATACACATTTGCAACAGACCTATCAGAGTGGAATCATAATAAACCACCAAATAGTTGATTCAACTAATAATTTCATTCCAACTAGAAACTAAGCAGCCACCCTAAAGGCCATAAACTATTGGCAGAAATTGCAGGACATTATTTTGCAATTTGATAAATGTCTCTTTTATGGTTACGGAAATTATTTAACATGGCCTTTTATTTTTGCACTTTCTCTGAGAGGAATTAAAGCAACAAGATGATGACAGTGGAATGGAACTTTACTCAACTAAAATGGTGAAACAACTATAATCACCCTATAGGTTACTGTCAACACCCACCATGATGCAACGTAGCGATTACACAGAATCCAGGAAGAAATACATGAACTCTATTAGATCAAGACCAATAAACAGCTTTGTTTATCTTGCTAGAAAACCCCAATACATCTAAACTCAAATACTGCTTGTGTATTGGCAGTGTCCAGTGTACTGCGTATTAGTTCAGGTCTCTGCAAACTGATGAGTGTTCATTTCAAATGAGTCTGCCACTCATCTGTCTTTTATCACATTAGTACAATAACTTATCATTTTACACTGATTGTGATGATAGAATAATATAATGAGCACCAAATAAATACAAGCTTTACTGGGCACTTTAGTGAAATTCTTTTCAATAAGTGCCAGCAGTATGATAAAATCTTGCTCATATGAACGCACCTCAGGTGCCATCCAACGGTAAGTTCCGGTTTCCGCAGTCATCATTTCAGTCACAGATTCTTCTCTTGCCAGACCAAAATCAGCAAGTTTAACTGACTCCTGGTTTTCTGTGAGCAGCAGATTGTCTACACGAATTTGAAAACAATAGTTCAAGTGAGTCAGACTACGATCAATATATATCTATATTTCAAAATTAATCATTAATGTCAAACTACAATGATTTGCTGTCATAAAAGCAAAAGTTCCAATCCAGAAATACAAGGTGCTCTACCACATGAACAGTTTCCTCTTCATGATTTCCAGAGAGATAGTGATTGGATGACCTTAAAGAGGCCCCAAAGAAAGAAGATTAAGTGATTAATGGATTTTATAGGATATAGTTAGAATATTATTTATTTTATATTTTAATTCCTTCAAGTTAGATGACGAGTCTTGTAAAGTTATCGTTTAGTTGTTGGTAGTTTTTAGGCCATATGAGTGTATTCTTTTCACCATTCAATCATCAATGAAAAATATAAATCTTTACTTTTAGCTTCTCTTCAACTTCAATGATAGCTTAGGCATTTTACGTTAGCTAAGGTTTAGCTTCCAATCAAATGGTGCTTTCATCAGCTTACTCCCCTTACCCCCCTCAACCACTGCCACTACTACACATGGCAGATTTCCTCTATCCACCAAACCACGTTCACCAGATATACTCACCACCTTCTACCATGAGTTTCAAACCCATATGCTCTAATCTCTTCTTCCCCCTTTCACATTTACGTTCACATTCATTCTATTTCAACTGCCTATAACATCCTACAATATTACATTCTAAAACCCATTCCTCTTTTTCTGCTCCCATCGACACTTGTTAGTTATCGAAAGAAAGAAAACACTGCAAAAAATTGCTACAAGCAATCACCACCACAGGATTTCAATCCATTTCTCCATACTTCCTCTGGATGTCACAAATTCAAAGTTGGCTAGTTCCAACTTTGATAGCACTAACTCACTCACAATTCTCAGAAATTGTAGAGGACACTGAAACACGAAAACTCTTATTGATTGCCAAAATTCTGTACAAAGGTTCTATATATATTGGCTTCCGACAGAAATAACTATTTTCTTAAGCCAGAATTAGAATTCTTGTTTTCTAAGCAACTAATAAAACATAATTAACCCTATTTTTTAATTTTGTTCACTAACTATTCCTCTCAAAGCAGGACTTTTCCCCAAGTCCTTTATACTGTTCTCCACTCAAAATCTGGGTATTTGCAACTCGTAATTCTTTTCATGTTGCATCCTCACGGTTGGTTTGTTCCCTCCCACTACACTAATACTTCAGTAACGGCTCTACTGGTCTTCTTTTTCACACCTCTATCCAATATGGTCATAGGTCTGATCACTGAGTCTCCTTCTTCATTGAATCTGAATTGTTCTGAAACGACATGGCTGCCATGATGCTTCTTTAACAGTGACACATGTGAATTTTGGTGTCTTCAAGAAGGTCCAATCTGTATGCTACTTTCCCAATTCATTCAATAATCTTGTAGGGACCATAATACCTAGTTGCTAGCTTATGAAAGGATGTGTTGCCAAAGAAAGTTCCTTGTATTGTCGAATCTTGAAGTACACAAAATCACCACATTTAAATTTTGTCTCCCCACTTCCTGTCTACATACATCCTCATTCTCTCTTGAGCTTTACAGAGATTTGTATGCAGCATTCTTCCAGTCTGTGCTCTCTTGTCCGCACAGTGTAATTGACTGCCTCAATTAAAGTTTCTCCGTTATCTACCGAATTAGGACATATAAAGCATCAAAAGGTGTCAAATTGGGTGGCTATATGAAACTTTTTATTTTACTATAGTTTCGCCAGAGCTAAGTGATCCATCCATTGTTTAGGCATACTCCCTGTAGCACATCTCAGGTAAGCCTCAAAGGACTTGTTGAGGTTCTCAGTTTGTCCATCAGTTTGTGAATGGAAATATGTGAATCTTAACAACTTAACACCGTGTGACTACTTCAAACCTTTCCAGAAGGTACTTAAGAAGGTTTTACCTCTATCTGAAATTATTTCCTCTAGCTATCCAAGCAATCTCACCATTATTGAATAACTCTACTACTTTCGCTGCACTGAAAGGATGTCCTAAAGCTATGAAATGAGCATATTTAGTGAGTCTACTGATGACTACTAATATTACACTCATCACATGGGACTTAGGCAAACCAGTGATGAAGTCCATAAAGATTGACTTTCATGCTCTAGTAGGTATAGGCAGAGGTTGAAGAAGTCCTGCAGGTGATTTACTGATTTGAACCTTTGGCAAATAACACATTTCCTAATAAACCTCTTTACATCCCTTTGTAATCCTTTCCAATAAAACTGCTCCTTAATCCTTCTGTAAGTGAGTTCAGTTCTAGAATGTCCACCAATGTGTGATTCATGAAAATTGTTGAACACCCATGACCACTTTATCTTTTCTTTTCAACAAGGTAACATCAAAAGTGTAATGCTTATAAGGTTGTCGTGCAAGTCTGATCTTATCCACCGATTTATGCAATTTTGAATCTGCCTTCCAAGACTCAATGGCTTCAATCATTAAGCTAGAAGTAAAATGTAGTACTGAGCTAAAATTGCATTATGCCCAACCCTTGACAATGCATTGGCTACCAAATTCTCCTTTCCTTTTTTGTATTCTGTGCTGAAATTGAGGCCCATAAGTTTCTTTAAACCCCAATTTTGCATCAAAGCAGTTGGAAGCTACAAAAATAAGTGTTGAAGAGCTTTTTGATCAATCTTTATGATGAAATGTTGCCCCCATAAGTAGTGTTGCCATTTTTTGACTGCAACCAAAATTGCATAAAATTCCTTCTCGTAAGTTGAAAACAAATTGTATTTGGGTCCCTTTGCCTTGCTAATGTAAGCAATCTCAATGGTGAAAAGGTTGTCTGAATCTGGTAACCTCAAAACAAGTGCAGGCATGAGTGCCTGCTTAAGCTTTTAAAATGCAGCTACTATTTCTTCAGTCCACTTAGACACCTCCTTTTTAAGCAATTTTGTTAGTGGGGTTGAAATCTTTCCATAATTCAAGATGAATCTTCTCAAATCGCATGAAAGGCCTAGAAATCCTCTTAGTTCCTTAATTGTCATTGGTGTGTGCCATTATTGAATTGTTGAGATCTTGTCTTTGTCTAGTTGTATCCCGTTAATTGAAACCACATGGCCTAAATACGCTATTTCTTTCTTTCCAAAACTATACTTTTTATAGTTGACAACCAAGCCATTTTCCTCGAAAATCCTTTGATGTTGTAGTGAAACATTTCAAATGATCATTCCAAGTCTTGGGTTTAGACTAAGATGTTGTCAAAGAAAACTAAAACTTCCTTAAATAGTTTTAGAAGATATTATTCATGAGCGATTGGAATGTGGCAGGGGCATTACACAAACCTAAGGGTAAAACAACCCACTCATAGTGTCGATTGTGAGTTTGAAATGCTATCTTATGGATATTCTCAACAACCATTCTGACTTGATTATAGTTACTTATGAGATCTAGTTTGGAAAAGTAACATGCCCCACTGAACTAATCTAGCAAATCCTCTATCAAAGGTATAATATGGTGAATGCATTAAGTTTCCTAAAATCTATGTAACACCTCTAAGAGTCATCCTTTTTTTTTACCAACACCAAAGGAGAAGCATAAGAACTAGTACTTTCCTTTATAAATCCTGTTGTCAATAATACCTCAACGTGTCTCTCAATTTCTTCTTTTTGGGCATGGGGGATATCTATATGATTTCGACAAACTAGTGTGTCATTAATCAAATTGATCTTGTGATCAAATTTCTTCTTAGATGGCAGGTGTGTAGGTTCCACAAATAACAACTAAAATTGTTGTAGAATTGCTAAAAGATCATGTTGTTTTGCTTAGAGCCTCTTGATTGTTTGTATCAGCAACATTAATAAAAAATAATCCGTGGAATGCCAGTGAAAACACAAGTGCCTTATACCAATTTAAGCTTCCCTGTCGATTCATGAACTATTGCACCTGGTTTCTCTCCTTGAAATATCACCCTCCTCGCCTTGATGATTAAATCACATTGTCAGAGTTGCACAGTTCCAATAAATTTCATGAAGTGTCCTAAACCAATGCATGATCCCAAATGTGTTGCAAGGTAACACTAAAATATCTGCTACAAATGTATGATCATTGAATCTCCATGTTATCTGCTCACACTTTCTAATGATCAAAAGCTTTTTATCAGAAGCTACCATTACCGAAAATTTCTTGATAAACTATGTTTTCAGTCCAAGCAACTTGACCCATTTGTCACTGATGAAATTATGGGTACTCTCTGTGTCCATCAGAAAAGGCACTTTCTGCTTCTTGATTAATCCTTTAAGCTGCAATGTATTGCCACCTGCTATTCCTTGCATTGAGGGAGATGTGAACATTTGCATCTTGAATCATATCTACCTTGCTATGTATTATGGCTTGTTCTTCCTCACAATCAATGTTTTGTACTATATCGGCCTCTATTTCTTCTTGAGCAAAGAAAATTGAATTCAATTTACCCCATACTTTATATTTCATCCTATGGTTTTTATCCCACTTATCACCACAGAATCTACACAATCTCTTCGCAATCCTGTCACTGACTTCCTTTCTAGAGATAGAAGTTTGTGTTAATCTTAGAATCTGCAATTGTTGATGCAGACACTAAAGGTATAGGATGATTTTATTGCAAAATTGTTATGGAATGACTCCTCTGTTAATTAACCAAAGATGACCATGCCCTTGTGTATTTTCTTTGCTTTAAAATTGAAAACAGCCACCTGAAAATTACCACCTATGCTTCCAACACTTATGAATCCCTCACAAAATAATCCAAAACACATTGACAATCCGCATATGCCCCCAACAATCTTTGCCCCTACTCATCGATTTCCCTTGCACAACCACACTGATTGGATACAAGTTACTTTACATATGTAAATGTATTCTTTTTATCTATCAATCATCAATGAAGAATATGAATGTTTATCCTTTAGCTTCTCTTTAGCTTTAATGCAGCTTTTAGGTACTATACAGTAGCTTAGCTTTAGCTTCCAATAAGATAGCAAACAAGTTTCACAAAAAAATTATAATCATGAAGGAAATTTGGCTACTGAAAATAGCATTACAGAACAGAAGCCACAACTAGATAAATTTACGGGCCACACTGCCAGCACCATAAGAAATATAACTATTTTAATGTCCCAGTGCTCCCAAATCACATTCTAATTTTTAAATAAGGAAATTTGTTTTGTTCCTTCAATACCAAGAGTAACATTTTTTTGAATTAAAAGGTACCATACCAGGCTTCAGATCTCTATGTATGATGCCATTGGCATGTAACCAATCCATGGCTAAAGCAATATCAAGGGCAAACTTTATAGCCACATAAAGCTCTAATTGTTTAGGGCGTATGGTGGTCAGATATCTTCGCAGCGACAACCCATGTAACATCTCTGTAACAATCACCATCAGAGGATCCTTACAAGCTCCAATAAACTGGAAGAAACAAATAAATGCATTATCTTAGGAAAGTTACAGTCACATAAAGGTCAACAGACCATACTATATACACTTCAGACTATACATAGATAAGTCCTCAATGAAACAAATGCTACAAAGCAGATACAGAAATAACAATTGCAGATATGCAGATATATCCCTAACAAAGCACACTACTCACCTTCACAAGATTCTCATGGTGAACACGAGACATCATATTAACTTCCCGAGCAAAACGATTCTCCAGTGAAACTCTTTCTTCCAAAGTACTCCCACGATGCAGAACTTTAATAGCAACAATCCTTTCTCTGTACCTGGAAAATTATTAACCTACACCTACATAAACCAAGACTCCAGCTGCCACCAAACCACTTGAAGTATACACATAATTGTACAGTTGAATCCACCATACCATAGCAATATTGTCCTTTTATAATTCATCCAGTAAAAGTCAAATTAAGAGTTGGAAGCTCTTCATTAAAATCTCCATCTTTACATGGAACTTCACACGTGTTGGGAAACCCGTTACAAAACTAGAAATCACGTCAATTATCCTACAGAACGTGGAAGCTGTAACTACTAGCTTCTAATTAGATGTGAGAAACCATATCTGGAAGTGAGACCAAAACGCATTTATATGTCTTAAACCATAGTAAACATTTACTTTTAAGTAATATAATATCCACCATCCGAATACAATAATTCCAGTAGATATTACCATACAGTTATGATTGAGAGTTAGCTTTGCTGATTGCAGGTTAATGCACAATTGTCATATAATTCCAGTAGATACTATCATACAGTCATGAATGAGAGTTAGCTTAGTTGATTGCAGGTTAATACACAATTGTCACACTACTGCTGGGTCTTACATGTAAGAAAAATTATCACTTTTAACTGGTCTTCTGACCAATTGTTCACAGAATTAACAAACTCAAAATTATCAATAAATGAAACAAAAAAAAATACTACAAAAAAGTTGAAAAATTGACAGGCAATACATTCAAGGCTTTTGCCACACTGACCTTCCTTCATAAACTCTCCCGTGAGCTCCCTCGCCAATTTTTGACCCAATAAACAATAGCTTGGGGTCAATCAGAAGACTTTCATCAATTGTTAGCGGTTCATCTTCTATTGAACCAATGCTTCGCCTCACTGATTTTGATTCCAATCCAACAGAACTGTTCTCATATTCCTTCTTTTCTCTTCCCCCTTTGTTCCTTTCTCTGCCACTCATGCTGCAACCTTAAACTACAACCAAGCCCCTCATTTCAATACATACCAAGAATAAGAGGAAAAAAAAAAAAAAACTCTTTAAATCCAACAACAATCCCACCTCCCCTGAATCTTCGTTCCAACATAAACACACCTCCAAAGTAAATGGAAAATATAAATAAACAAAATTCCTCTAACAGCTCACAATCCTCTCCATCCAAAATCAACCCTCCACCGCCACCCCACCTCAGAAAATATTAAAAACCGAATCTTTCTCATAGTTTGTGTTCACCCATGTAGCATGTTCCCCACTTTCAAACCTTTGCTTCAACGAGAAGCTGGGCACCTCTAGAAGTTCATCCAAAGAAACCCATCAAATAAAAATTAAAACTTCACACAAAAAAAAATTAAGTGGAATGAAAAATAGAAATAACTTACAAGACGAAAACCAAATTTTCTGAGAAAATTCACACACACCCAACAAAATCTCCTCCACGTTTATGTTCTAAAACTCTTTCAAAACACCCGAAGTTAGCAAAAAGAGAAGAGTAAGTAGGAAAAATTGAGTTCACTTTCTCTCTCTAAAAAGGGGTGGTTTTTGTTCTGACTTTCTCTCTCTACTCCCAAGTTGGAAGTGGGAAGAAGACATATTGGTTCTGACGTGAGAGAGTTGAAAGTGTATCCAAAAATGGAGTGTTCGGTGACAGGTGATGTTTGGGAAGACGGAAAAAAACCAAACGTGAATCGAAAATGTAATAAATAATGAAACATTGTCGTATGATAAAACAACACGTGGATCTTGGAAAACGACGTTGCCGATGTGGACGTTATTGGTGGAATCGGTGTGGACAGATATCACCGTTATGCTGGCTCGGCTTATACGGCTCCTAGCTTCTTATCCATAACATTTTGTCACGTGCTTCTACATTTCAGTCTTCTAGAAACTTGGCCTACACATTTTAATATTTATTTAATAGTCATTAGTCTCAACGTGCTCTTCACACTTCTTATAGTTCTAGCTTATTTTAATATAATATCAGCTTTTATTTTAAATTTATTCTCAAATTAATTATATTGATTCAATAAAAGTAAAATATTTATTAAAAATAATTTTATTTTAGTAAAAATGTTTTAAAAGTCATATATCTTGTTGTTTTATTTATTACAAGTATTATGAAAGAGGTAACCATGTTCTTTATTATATTATATTTTTTTCATTCCAACATAACTGTACATTTCAGTTTTTTTACATATAAGAATTACTAGTCAAATATATAACAATATAGAAAGGGTGTAACCAGTTCCTTTTCAGTTTTATCTTGAGAGTTATTTTTTTATATTAATATTAATGGTTATTGTATATTATATAAAGAAGATACGTTATTTCATAAGTTTTTTTTCTTAATATTATCTTTTAATTGAATAATTTATAAATATTTATAAATTAAATTTTAATTATTAATTATAATAGAATAATTTAATGTAAAAAATTAAAATTAATTTAATTAATTAATCAATTAAAACTTAAAAAATATTTATATAATCATCAAATATAGTTTTAAAATATATATTTTAGAAAAGATTTAATCAAATTTGAAGTGTAATATAAATTTGAATATTTTAATTATGTTTTTATTAGAATTTTTCGTTGTATTTAAAATTTTTTTTTTCTAACTACCATGCCTTTTAATTTTATTGCTAACAAAATCCATCTTATCCTGTTTTTTGATTTTATTGTTAAGCAAATTCTTCTCCCATCTTTTAACTTGTCAATCTACTTGTGTTTTTTCTCTCTAATATCTCTCTCATATCTTTTAATTTAACCGATAAATTATAAATGAGAAAATAAAACTAACTATCACACTATCCAATTGATAGAAAAATACAAACGACGTGAGTACTTAAAAAAAAATAAAAAATCAAGCGAATAATCGGTTTAGTAAACATTTAGCTATTAGTACAATAAAAAAGTTATAAACTTATTATAAAAGTTTTAATTATGTTAATTTTAATTAAATAATTTATTCAAAACAAATTCTATATTTTACTTTTTAATATTAGGATATTGATTTGTGTTCAATTGGAAATTGCATATCCATTTATAACAAAACCAAAATCTTTTGCTAATATAAACCAAAACTATTTTGGAGTTATATATTAAACTATTATAAAATGAAATATATTGAAAAATGGGAAACCTTATTATGTATGCAAACAACCACGTCTAAATCAAAAGAAAAAGAATCAGAAAGAAAGAGGAAGAGAGAAATGTAGAAGTGTATTTCAACTGATAAGGAAAAAGTATGTTATATAAAGGTGGTGAGCCTATTAAATAGGAAAATAGGAAAAAAAAAAAAAACTCAAAACAAACCAAATAACAAAAATCCTGCTTAAGCTGCATCATACATATTTATCAGACCAAGTTCTGATAAATGAAATTGAAGTGAAATTGAAGTGAACTGCTTTAAGAATAATCTGCAGTTTGCTATCAATAAAAAAACAATTTGATCATATGTTTTTCAGACCAAGTTCTGAGAGATGAGACTGAAATGAAATGCTTCAAAAAAATTAGTGAATAATCTACAGCTTGCTATCAAGAAAATATAAAAAATCATTTGAGAAACTTATTTTAGAGTTTTTCTTGAACGATATAACAATTAATTTCTATGTGTTTTATTCGTTCATGAAAGTTAAGGTTGGAAGCTATATGTCTTGTTGATTGGTTATCATAATATACAGTAGTAGGAGAATGAGTGATAACTCTCAAATCATTAAGGAGATATTTCAGCCATTGCACTTCACAAGTAAGAGCTACGAGTGGTCGATATTCAGTCTCTAATGATGAACGTGATATAGTTGATTATTTCTTCGACTTTCATGAAATGAGATATGATCTAATGAAGACACAAAATACAGTGATAGATCTTCTAGTTTTAGGACATGTTACCTGGTATGAGTCAGCGAATCCTTCTAGTTGAAGGCTTGAATTGCTGGAAAAGAACAACCCTTGTTGAAGTATATTTTTAGTGTCCCTCAAAACATGTGCAACATTGTAATGAATCATAGTAGGAGTACGTAAAATTTTTCTTAAAAATTGAATGGCGTAGCTTATGTTAAGTTTAGTATTAGTAAGATACAATAACTTCCCAGTCAAACATTAATAAGAGTTTATGTCTTCCTCAGTAGCTTCGTCTTCAAATATTTGTTTGACTTTTTTGGTCATGGGAATAGAGCATAACTTTGCAACAAGTAACCCAATTTTTCCAAGTGGATAGAGAGCGTATTTCTTTGTGAAATATGAATTCCTTTACTAGATCAGACAACCTTAAACTAAGGAAATATTTGAGTTTTCTTAAATCCTTTATCTTGAAAGTTTTGTCCATGAACTGTGTAACATTTTGAATCTCTAAAAAACAATTCCTTGAAATTATAAAATGATCTATATACACAAGGAGAATAATGAAGGAATCAAAGTTTTTTTTTTCTGTGGATGTTAGCAAAATTTATAATCATGATAAGTGCATCAATTGCAATGTAGTAAATAACAAAATTATGTTCTTTCCAAAAGATTTGTGTAATATAAAACAATTAAACAATAATAATTTCATATTCAAGACATTGAAAATTTGATGATATGTGCAGGAAATTGAAAAGATCATTTTTATATTCTTATAAACAATCAAAGGCAAAAAAAAAGGTTTAACAATAGTATGCTACACTTATCAGAGTTATATCTCACCAATCTTCACTCATGTATTACAAAAATTATCTTTTTTTTTTTTCTGAAAATCATCAATGTCAATCCACGAACTTACTCAAACCTGATTCCCCAGCAAATGAGCATGGGGATTATTTATTAACCGTCAATTTCTTGATCAATTATATAGATGAACCTTGCATAACACAAGGATCTCAATGACAACAAATGAATCACGCTCTATTCATAGACATGAGCTTTCATATGGTAAATTAGTTCAAATCTAGATTTAAAAGATATTTTCCAATACTCTTAATAATTAATAATCGAGTTATGGATCTAAACAACAAGCATATATTAGCACACGAGATTTCATAAAAGATTTAACCTAACCCCTACAATAAGAAATTTAGCTCCTCATAGGCATGAGGAATCTAACATTACAAGAAGAATGATGGAATCAGAAGATTATTCAAAACAAAGCCTACAGATGCCTTCAAGAGTCAATTTCATTCTCTGTTCTAGCCAAAGATATCCAACCCTAATCCCAAAAGTTTATTAAATAAAACACAAAAAACGATGCTCAAACCCGACGCAACATCCTGCACCGGGTGCCACTGCTAATTCTTTGCTTCTAAGGTTTCTCCAAGTTGAGCTTACATGGTTGACTTGGGCCTAACTTTATTTGCTTCTTTTTCTTACTTCTTAAAGGCTTCAATCCTAATTCTTCTCATCCAATATTTCTCTGATCAAATTTATCAAAAATAAATCAAATTCCCCTCTTGCTCTTACAATCAATTATTAATAAAAACTACTTAAAATTGAGAATTAAATAAGTTCTAAGTGTAGAAAGAGTTGATTTTGTAACTAAAAATGTATCAATAACATCATATAAAATTACTCTATTAGTAGATAAAGAATAATTTGCATTGGATTGAATGAAATTGATACTTTTAAAGGCTTAATACAATTTTGGAAAGCATTATTTACTTGCCTGTTTTAGGCCATATAGAGATTTTGTTATTTTGAAAACCTGTCCAGTTTGAAACTGCCATACCCGATGGTGGAAGCATGTAACTTATTCATCTAACTCTCCATGTAAAAATGCTTTATTTACATTCAATTACTGTATATGTCAATTATGAATAGAACCTAAAGCAAGGAGTAACATTATTATAATTGGTTTTGCAACTAGAGAGAAAGTGTTCATGAAGTCAATCTCTTCTAGTTGGGTATATCCCTTAACAACAAGTGTGACTTTGTGTCTTTCAATCTTTCCATCAGAATTGTATTTAATTCTGAAAACCCATTTACACCTTATAGGTCTTTTTCCATGTGGTAAGTCTATCATGAACCAAGTATGATTTTATTCTAAAGCTTTTATCTACCTTTTCATTCATGTCATTCAGGTATGTTGCCATCTTCTGCATAGTTTTGTGGTTCATCACTAGAAGGAATTGTTGGAGTATAACAAAGTTAACTAGTAAATAACTTGTCATAGTTGATAATAGAAGAAATAGGATATGCAACATTATATGAATTATCCGTGTCATTAATTTTAGCATTGTTATAATATGATGATGATAATCCTTCAAAAAAAGTAGGTGTTTTTATATTTAAACTTGAGCGTCTAATACCTTAAAAAATTTTATTAGTATCATTGTTATCACAATTTTGATTATTAACATCAATTTTATTAAAAACAAGGTCAAGCAAAAGTTAAAGTTACTTTCAGTAAAACTTTCTCCAACAGAATTGTGATTCTTTATGTGAGAAAAAACATGCTCATAAAATCTAATGTTTCTGGAAACCAATATTTCTCTACTTTCAATGTCTAAAACAATGTAGCCTTTAGTGTCATTTTTATATTCAAGAAAAACACATTTCTTGGCTCTAGGGACTAACTTGGAACTATTTATTTCAGTAGAATAGATAAAACATAATAATCCAAAGACCCTTAAATCATGCAAATTGTTGAGTTATTTTAGGAAACTTATGAAAATATTTATATACGCTTGAGGGGGAGTGTTAAGTTTTTAGGAAACTTTCAATATTTAATTTAATTTACTGGTTTTACAAGTAATTGTTCGACCAAGAATCAAACTCTTTGATTATAACTTGACCCACCTAGTCTAGGCTACAAGATAATTGTGTAATCTCCAACAATGCCCTTATAAACAATTGTCCCACTCTGAATCGAAATCGTGACATTGGCTTTGATACCAATTGTTGGATAAAACTTTTACCACTAGGACAAAATTTATATCTTATAGTTAATGGACACCTCTTTCTACTTAAGACTGTAACGACCCTACGCCACGATTTGATTGTGACTTGGCCACCTGACCTACACCATGGGACAATTGATGTCACCTGAAACACAAATCAGATAGCTTATTATATAATTAGTTAAGAGATTTTTTTTCCTAAAAGACTAGAGGGAATTTTGTTAATTATATGAATAACATATACATAACAAAAGACCAGTATATTTCACATATCTTAGATTGAAAAATCAAGTTTCTAGTAACATTGAAAATGTGTTGATGATTTCTTTTTACAATTGAATTTTGTTGTGGTGTTTCTATACAATTAGTTCGGTGAAACATCTCAAAATTGTTATATAAATCCTTATAAGCAAATTCAATTCCATTATCTGAACACAAGGTTTTAATTCTAACATTAAGCTAGTTATGTACCAGGTTAATAAAACTAGATATAACTTCTCTAATTTCACCTTTATTTTTCTTGAGAAAAATCCAAGTGTAACTATTATAGTCATCAATAATGGTTAATAAGAACTTGTGCCTGTGAATAGAAGGAACAACAAAAGGGCCCCATATGTCTACATAAATCAAATCCAAGATATGTTTAGAACGATTATCACTATACATAAATGGAAGTCTATGTTGTTTGGCATAATGACATGTATGATAAATAGTATTTTCCTTGAAATCAATATAGGGATAGGTGTAACTTTATCAAATGGATGTCCCAATCTTTGATACCAAATATCTTCATTAGATTTTTTGTTCCCATAAGCTTTAGAATGAGTTATATTCATGCAATTTTTTTGCTCAGGTATTTGTGAAAGATACAATCCATCATGTAACTCATCTAGACCAATAACCTTTGAAGAGATTACGTCCTGTATCTGGCACTCGTTAAAAGAAAAAATTAGTTTGCAAATGAGAGAAGCAATAACAAGTTGAACAGAAACCATATTAAATGTGAATTCTAGTATGTACAAACCATTATATAAAAGAAATTTATTTGAAATCTTAATAGTGTCAGCTTGTTTAGCAATCACACGAGAGTTATTAGGTAGTTTAATAGTTATAGGTTATAGTTTGTAGAAGCTTGTAAAAAATATTTTTCAGTGAGTAAAATGATCAATTACTCCTGTATCTAGAATCCAAGAATTCTTAACTTTATCATTCTTCTTCAAAGGAACTAGCTAGTGAAGCTATTCACCCTATGATTATGTTATTTTAATTCTCCAATGATCTTCAAAATCTTCCGAACCTGTTCTTGAGTACATTTAACATTTTCTTGACTAATAGTAGGCCAATCTTTTGGATCAACACTATTTACTTTATCACTAGTAAAACTTTTGTTGTGTGAAACAATGTTGTTAATAACACTGTAGGAACACCTAGCTCCAGAAGAGGGGGTTGAATGGAGCCTGAACTCAATTTGCTATTAACAAAAACCACCAAGCAAGATCATCCAAGGCAAGAATATATAAACACATATGAAGCAATTTTATATTGGTTCACCCTAATCTCTAGGGCTACGTCCAGTTCTTTCTTGAACAAACCGTTCAATAGGTTCCACTATTCAGTAAATAGTTATAACGAATGCACAAACCTTTCCAGGTTACAACGAGTACACAAACATCTCCAGGTTATAACGAGTACACAAACCTCTCTAGGTTATAATGAGTACACAAACCTCTCTAGGTTATACCAGTCTCAATCTCCCCCTGAGATCCAGACCATTCAAAATTGAAAGAAACACTCTCAAAAGAGAGAACAATGAAAACTCACAGGGTTTACTTCACAATGGTGAAGAATTACACAATGGTTTCGCATAACCCAAAATTCTAGATGCACTTAATAATAGATTAACAATAGACACTCAATGTAATTTCTTCAATGTATTGTATGATGTATTTCTCTTTTCTTCTTCTTGTATTCTTCAACTTGAGATTGTTCCACTATATTTAACTTTTTAGAAACTAGTTGTTAAGATGCTTGAAAGGGACAATCTTGACCATCTAATTGTTGAAACTAGTCGTTGGAAGAACAACTTCTATTCTTGATTTTACATTAAAACAGACTTTGTCTGCGTATAGAAACAATTTAAACAACAAAAGATATCTTTGATTTGAAATATTTAATCACGTTTAAATATTTCATAATAATTTGAATAATTCTCATTATGAACAAATTTGAACATTAAAACACAACATTATATAAAATCTGATTTTTATATTTTTGTGAAAGACACTTTAATTTGTTTTTCAGATTTAGAAAAAAATCAATTAATCACATTTAAATATTTCATAAGAATTTGAATAATTTCCATTATGAACAAATTTGAACGATAAAACACAACATTATATAAAATATGATTTTGATATTTATTTGAAAGACGCTTTGATTTGTTTTTCATATTTAAAAACAATTTTAAACTATTTTCATCTTCTTTTAATCAAAATTAATTTAATAAAATAATACTAAATAAACACTTATCTAGATTTGCAGTTCTGTATATACTCATCATGCTTAGAGATCTATGAATATTACTGTAACAGACATGTAAGATCATCAAATACAAACACATACTTGGAGTATTGTTATAATCAAAACTTTATTAGATGATTTGACCATCTAAAGGGACTTTCGACTATCTATTAATTCAACAAGCATAATAATTTTTATGTTTATACCATGGAGGAAAACCATGTTTTGAAAAACATTCATTTGTAGTGTGATTTCATTTATGATAATTGCTACACTGCTTACCGTGATTTTTACCTCTCCCTATACTATACGGTTTCTAACTATTTCCATTTTTCTTACTTTGATTGCCAATGCTAATAATAACTTCGTTGTCAAGAACCATATTCCCCGTTAACTAACTTTCATATAATAGAACAAGAGAAAATGCTTGTTTGAGGGTGAGTAAGGGATCCATGATTAAAATTTGCATTTTAACTATGCTAAAGAGATCATTTAGATATTTCAAAAAGGATATGACATACTCAGATTCCTTGTGCTTGATGACATTCTTCATTAAGGTGCAACTACAATTCACATAAAAAAAGTACCTTGGAGTTGGTCACAATGACTCGAGTTCCTCCTATAAAATCTTTAGTCTGTAAAAAATACAGATACAAAGCTTTCTCCTTGCTTCATCGAATGAATTTCTTGCAAAGATCTGACATTCTAAAATGGTCTTCCTTAGAAAATCTCTCTTTCAAATCCTCCCAAGGATCTATGACATTGTCTATATAAATTGTACTCTGCACTATTTACTCGTTAACGACATGGGTGATCATAAGATCACAATCATCTCTCAAGCTTCATAGAGAAGAGTTCCTTGTTGAGAAATGATTAAATATTTATCTATAAACTGCAATTTTTTCTTGGATAATAGAGCTCGTCTGATAACCTTGCTCCATGTGTGGTAATTGGCTCCATTAAGTTGTATGTTGATGAAAATCATACCTGGATTTTCTCTAAGATAAAGATAATATATACTACATGGATTTTGAGGGTTATCCATGTTTCTGACATCTATATATTTATACATGAAATCAAAATAGCAAACAAGTTGAGAAAAGAATCATAAGAAACCAAGAGAAATAAAGGAACAATAACAAGACAAAGAACCGAAAGAAATAACGGAAGCAAAATGAGTCTTAATCTGCTTTGATACCATATTGGAAATCTTCCATGATAGTCCTACAAAAGTTTGGCAGAAAGAACTGATCTCTCTTGCTTCTAAAAAATGAGAATGGAAAACATTCATGTTTATTATGTGTAATATCCCTATCTTTAAATAACTATTTTAATTATTTTATCCTTGTCTTAAAAATAAGAATTAAGAAAATCTTCAATTCCTATGATTAAATTCTCATTTTAAAAATATTTTATATTATATAATATTAGAAAACAAACCAAGTAGTTTTTAAAAAACATCATGAGTAGATAAAATGAAAATATTAATCGAAACAAATAATAGTAAAAATAATAATAATAATAATATATATATGTTAATTATGAATATGATATCTTTATAAATATTTCAAAAGAATTATATTAATTATGATTATTTAAAAATAAAATAATAATTTAATAAAAATAAAATTGAAATTAAAATAATAATAATAACAATAATAATAATTAATATATATATATATATATATATATATATATATAATTATTAAAAAAAATTTTAAAATATAAAAAAAAAAAAAAAAAAAAAAAAAAAAAAAAAAAAAAAAAAAAAAAATAAAATAAAAAAAAAAAAAAAAAAT
>Ga0099824_1005412_pt1 | contig 17991 bp, 12 predicted proteins | sample SiratrowhiteBW_FD_76837 | JGI IMG/M metagenome (GOLD analysis project Ga0099824, IMG submission 76837) | Root nodule microbial communities of legume samples collected from California, USA - Siratro white BW | ecosystem: Host-associated > Plants > Roots > Nodule | place: USA: California... | reverse complement strand
ATATTATTTAATTTTATATATTTGTCTTTTATACACATATATCACACATATAAAAATAATAAATTTTTTTTTTCACAATATATATATATATATATATATATATATATATATATAGTGTAATTGTCAAGAAAGTAATGCTATTTTATTTTTCGTAATAACAATGTTGAAGCTTATATAATTAGATATATATTAATATTTTACGGAAATAATTAACGTTGTTATCATTGATTAATGTCAATATTGAAAATATTAGCAGGAGTTTTAATCACTTAGTTTTGAAAAAAATTAAAGATTAAAATTACAATTTTTTTATAGGACCAAAATCATATATTTACACAAAGGAAACAAAAAATAATTTAAGTCAATATTTTAACATGGTAATCAAGTATCATGTCATATTTTCATAAACTAAACTATCATTCATTCTAATACACTAATTTCTGTGGTACATAACAAGGTAAGATATGTTTGATTTTATAAATGTAAGAGGATGGCAGATTATAAATCTGTTATTCTTGTAAAAAATATAAAACTTTTTATTATTCATTTGATTGTAAAATTGGTTATGAGACAGTATGAAATAAGGAATTTAAGAATAATGGGTAAAATAAATATACAAAAAGTAATACAATAAATTATGAGATTTTTTTCACAAATAAATGTGTAAAAGATAAAATACACATATTTTGATATATAAAATATGTTATTTCTGTTTAAACATTGTGTTATATATTACTGGAGTGTCAAGTATAGTATTAAGTTATATATAAATATCTAGTTGCTTCGAGTCATATTATCAAATTATACTAAGTTCAAGCTTCCAACTACATTACGTGAATTATACTTAAGTATAAGTAAGTATTGCGCTATACTACAACTTTGTATGATATAATTTAAATATTAATCTATATTTTTATTAACTTCAACTACTTTTGTTAACGAATTAGGTTATTTATTTTAAGTTTCCAATGTCAAGCTTAAACATTTTCAAAATACTTAACTTGGATTTTCAATAAGCTGCTAAAGTCGACATTTCACGTTGAAATTGAGTTATTCAATAAGTTTCACTCTGAGTTTAACTTTGATAAAAATTATATCATCTATTTTGTCGAGGTAAGAGATCGCTTACCCATGCAAACTAATTTCTCACCATGTTTGCTCAAGTTTTAAGAATTTTATGAATAAGAAATCGTTTTTTCTACAATTGATTTCTTACTTGCTATTTTAAATCCATTTTGGCCGAGTTTCCCTAGAAAAAGCATTCCCATGGGGGAGGTGGGAATCCAATTTTCGTGAGTTAAAATAAAATTTTTAAAAAAAAAAAAAAAAAAGTTACCGTGTTCCTCTAGTTTAACACTTCTAACATTTGACTTTTATTTGTTTTTCCCTTGTGCATGTTTTCCTTCTGTCAATTAGTGAATGTATTTGATTCTTTATTCATTGTTGTTTGCTATAACCATTACAATTTTTCATAGTGACTAGTATCTATGCTACCAGGTTCAGTATATATTTTAGTTTCTTGGTAGAGAAATAAAAATGTTCAACGCTTGTGAAATGATTTTTAGACTGGTTTGTTTGTTGGGCCAGTGTATATATAGACTTGGTTGTAGTTGTACGATAGAATTTTCTTATTTTTTTTGCTATTGTTTTAAGAATTAAAGTTATCTTATCAATTATTTCTATGTATTTCAGGTCATAAGTATTACTACAATACAAAAACGCATGTATCACAATGGGAGCGACCTAATTTAGCTCACGAAGTTCCTGCTGGTGATGGGCATGACCAATCATCGAATTTACCACGGTGTATGGGATGTATGTTGAGAGAATCTAAGGGAGAAACATATAGAAGATCTTATAAGAATGAGAACTGAGCCAAACCACATATAAGGGAATGACACCACCTTCAACCCAAAACCTTAAGACATTAGGTTTGTGGGTCTTCTTTCTTATATGCTGCTCAACTTTCTCATTCCTATCCAATGTGGGACTTAGACTTAAATTTGAATACCTAACAATGTGGTGGTTGGGGTGTTGGCCTTGTTCAAGCATGGGGTTACTGCAATCACTGCATAAGGTAGAGAGTTGTTACTGTTAACGATTACTGAGGTCTTAGTATATGTTTGGTTCATCTTATTTAGGAGAAATAATTGGTTATTTTTGGAGAAGGGTTACTCTTAAGCGACTGTTTCTTTAGAAATAATCCCAACCAAACATGGTAATGTTGGAGAATTCTTATTGTACAATAGATGGCCGACCGACTACTAAACGGTCAAGTCGACCGAGGATTGTCCGGTCAAAAGCATTCATATCAAATGCTTAATGAGACCTACACTAGGACACGTGGCACCTAGTGAACAGGTAAAGCCCAAATGGGCTATAGGCCCACTTATATGAGGCCCATACAAACACTATAAAAGACAAGAGGTCCCTATGGAATAGGTACAGTAAATTGATTCCCTCTTATCCTCTTTTCACTCTGATTATTACTAACTTGAGCGTCGGAGTGTAATCAGGACCCCCACTCGGGCTTGGAATTAAGGATAGACCAATAGGAGCAGGAAGGTACTGGGAATATCAACTGACAAAGGAAAGAAGACATTGTTACTTCTGGATACTGACCGGTCCCTACAAGAACATTTTTATGTACAATATATGGCCGACCGACTACTGAACGGTCAAGCCGACCAAGGATTATCCTGTCAAAAGCATTCATATCAAATGCTTAATGAGACCTACACCAGGACACGTGGCACCTAGTGAACAGGTAAAGCTCAAATAGGCCATAGGCCCACTTATATGAGGCCCATACAAACACTATAAAAGGCAAGGGGTCCCTATGGAACATGTACAGTAAATTGATTCCCTCTTATCCTTTTTTCACTCTGATTATTACTAACTTGAGCATCGGAGTGTAATCAGGACCAGCACCCGGGCTTGGAATTAAGGATAGACCAACAGGAGTAGGAAGGTACTGGGAATATCAACCAACAAAGGAAAGAAGACATTATTACTTGTGGATACTGACTGGTCCCTACAAGAACATTTTGGCGCCCACCGTGGGGCCGAGATCAGTTCGGCAAGGATAATGGTAACAACAAGAAATCAGGAGAACCAACGGCCCCATAGCGAAGGGAACCCAACAACTATGCTGGCCGAAGTGATGCGGGAACTCGAAGCTATCCGAAGATTGGGAGAAGAAGAACGAAGACCTCAGATTGACGCCTTTGAGATACTACAGTTCGAGAATGAAAGGCTCCGACAAAGGCTGGATAGAGTAGAACGAGAACGAGTTCGCGTGACCCCTTCAACTGAACTCAACTCTCAGCGTGAAAGTCGTGAGGAAACATCTCAGCACCACGAACAAAGATACAGGAGCGTACCGCACGAAAGCCGCGGGGAAACCTCGCATCGCTGGGATGGTAGAGAAAGCCCCCGGCATAATAGTCACAGAGAAGAACACTCGAGACATGAGAGCCGGAAAGGGGAAACTACTCGTCGAGAAGGCCGAGTGGTTGCTAGAGAAGAAATCTCCCGTGTAACAACGGGAAACACAACTGCCCAATACCCCTTCACGGATGAAATTATGGCCATCCGGTTACCTAAAGGCTGGAAGAACCAGTCCCTTGATAGGTATGACGGTTCGACAGACCCAGACGAACATCTGAATGCATATGTAGCCCAGCTATCCATTTACACAACGGACACCCATGTATTCTGCAAAGTATTCCCGGCCTCCTTGAGGGGAGCCGCCCTTAGCTGGTTCACACAGCTCACCCCACAGTCAATAGATTCCTTTGATTCCCTAAAAGCCAAATTTGCTGCACAATTCGCAACTAGCCGATCGCACCATCTAACACAGAATGTGCATATGGTAAACAGCCAACTGCGAAGAAGCATGCCCGATATAGTGTTCACCAATCGGGATTTCAAATATAGATACCTGGCAAGATGACCCAATGGTCATAGCCATTGATATAGCCAACTGTGAGGTGAGGAAAACACTCGTAGATCAAGGAAGCTCGGTGGACGTCTTATACTGGAGAACGTTTAAAAGAATGGGTTTGGACGAGAATGACATCATTCCCTTGGACGAGCAGATAGTAGGTTTCTCGGGAGAACGGGTAAACACTAGAGGTTATATCGATTTATATACCAAATTTGGAAGAGCCGACTGGGGACATCGATCCATTATGATAAGTTGCTTAATAGTGGATGTTAACACATCGTACAACGCACTTCTAGGCCGCCCGTCTCTAAACCTATTGGGGGTCATCGTCTCGATACCTCATTTAGCCATGAAATTCCCCACCGAACAAGGGGAAGTAGCCACCATATACGCAGACCAGCGGACCGCCAGGGAATGCTATGCTGCAAGCTTGAGACTCACACCAACCTTCACATCCATAAGAAGGGACGTCAATCAGAGAATGGTCGGAGTAACAGACCTAGATCCCTGGGTCAACAACGAGATAAGGATGGAGCCACAAGACACAACGGAGGAATGACAGTTAGGGGATGAAGGTCAGAATACACAGTTGGGCGAAGCCTTGACTAGAGACGAAAAGGAAAAGCTGAAAGGAAAACTGGCCGACAACAAGGACCTGTTCGCATGGACGGCCGATGATATGCCCGGCGTAAATCCCCGAATAATGACACAACTTTTCGGTTTGCAAGGAAGCCCGACCAATGGCTCAGAAAAAGAGAAGACTAGGCGAAGAGAAGAGAAGAGCTGCCATAGAAGAAGTGCAGAAGCTTTTAAAAGCCGGCTTCATCAAGGAAATCTAGTATACCACATGGCTGGCCAACATAGTCTTGGTCAAAAAGAATAACGGCAAGTGGAGAATGTGTACCGACTACACAGACCTCAACAAAGCATGACCAAAAGATGTGTACCCGCTACCAGTATTGACTGTTTAGTTGATGGGGTGGTCGGCCACCGAATACTCAGTTTTTTGGATGCCTTTTCCATATACAATCAAATACCTATGTATGACCGAGACATGGACAAGACAACTTTCATCACAGAAACTGCTAATTATTGCTATAAAGTGATGCCCTTCGGCTTAAAGAATGCGGGGCTACCTACCAATGGCTGATGGACCGGGTATTCGAGAGGCAAATTGGCATAAATATGGAAGTATATGTTGATGACATAGTTGTCAAATCCGACTCGTTCAACCAACACCTGGATGATTTGATCGAGATATTTGCCCAACTGCGCCAGTACAACATGAGGTTGAACCCGTCAAAGTGTGTCTTCAGGGTCGAAGGAAGAAAATTCCTGGGTTTTATGCTCACACACAAAAGAATTGAGGCTAACCTAGACAAGCGCTCGTTTATACAGCAAGAAGACTAAGGCCATATTTTCAAGGGCATCCCGTGACTGTAAAGACAGGCTATCCAGTAGCAAAAATCCTTCTAAAGCCGGCCTAGCAGGACGGATGATTTCATGGTCAATTGAGTTGTTGGAATTCGACTTATCCTTTGAGCCGAGAGGCCCCATCAAGGCGAAATGTTTGGCAGACTTCGTTGCGGAATTACAGTGCCAAGCCGAGGTTTCTTCGTCCTAGGACCGACAGATATGGAAGCTATATGTTGATGGATCCTCAAACAAAAAGGGATGTGGAGCAGGAGTAGTCTTAGAACACCCGAAGGCGGTAAGGCTGGAGCAGGCGCTACGTTTTGCATTCAGGGCGTCAAATAATCAGGCAGTATACGAAGCTCGCATAGCGGGTCTAGCGCTAGCCGAAGATATGGGAGTCGAGCATTTGATTTGCCTCAGCGACTCATAGCTGACGATCGGCCAAGTGAACGGCAGTTTCCAAGTAAAAGACGCACTTCTCAATGCGTACCACCAAAAGGTATTGACGATTTTAACTCGGTTTAAAACTGTCAAGATAGAGTGAAGTGACAATATGAGAGCGGACACATTGTCAAAACTAGCCTTAGGCAAAGGAAAAAGCTGATATGACTCCATCATCCAGTTCACTTTAAATGAACCTTCGGTCCTTCTACCAGACAACAGTGAGAAGAGCACAATGGTATTGATGACCGGTCAAGATACAGTGGCCACCGACTGGAGAGAGCCCATCCGAAGGGCCATAAAAGGTATGGTTGACGGAGATTCACCCTGAGAGAGAATGATGATCAAAAAGGCCACCCGTTACGTACTCATAGGGGGACGATTTGTGTACAAGGGGGGATTCGCAACCCCCTACTAAAGTGTTTTGATCACAATCAGGCTGAATATGTCATGAACGAGCTTCACAACGGGGTGTGTGGAATGCACTGTGGGCAACGGACCCTAGTTGCCAGAGTAGTTAGAGCAGGTTATTATTGGCCAACCATCCGACAAGATTGCGCAGAATATGTAAAAAAATGTCAAAGTTGCCAGAAGAACGGTCATCTCATTCACCAACCGTCCGTCCCATTGCAGGCCATCCAATTCCCTTGGCCATTCGCCAAATGGGGAATGGACATTGTAGGACCCTTCCCACCAACAGCCAGGCAGAGAAAATTTCTCATTGTAGCAATTGACTATTTCACCAAGTGGATTGAAGCAAAACCCCTAGCCAAAATCACGGCCACCAACGTTCAAAGTTTCATGTGGAAAGTGGTGTGTCGTTTTGGAGTACCACACATAATCATAACTGACAACGACCGTCAATTTACCGCCGTAAGCTTGAAATCTTTCTAAAGGAGCTAGGAATCAAGCACACGACTACTTCTGTGGAGCACCCGCAGACAAACGGCCAAGCAGAGGCCGCCAACAAGGTCATACTAGGACAGCTTAAATGAAGACTAGGGGCAGCCAAAGGAAAATGGACAGACGAATTACTAAAAGTATTATAGGCGTACAGATGCACCCCCAGTCATCCACGGGGAAGACGCTGTACAACCTGACATATGGAGCGGACGCCACGCTACCAGTCGAGATAGGTGAAACTACCCTGTGCCGATAGCTCAAGAATTTAAAACTTAATGAGAAATGCATGAAGACGGAGCTTGACTTACTTGAAGAACTACGCGAGAAGGCCCATATACGAGAGGTGGCCGGCAAACAACACGTAGCATGAAGATATAAGTCCAAGATCAAGCCACACGCCTTTCAACCCGGGAACCTAGTATGGTGGATAACTGGAGACGCTCAGAAAGACCCGGCCGAGGGCAAGTTCGCTCTGAATTGGGAAGGAACGTATCGAGTTGCAGAAAATCTAGAGAATGGAGCCTATAGGCTAGAACAGCTAAGTGACGAACCTGTTCCCAGAACGTGGAATGTAGATCACCTTAAGTTTTATTACATTTGAATCATTGTATATAGTGCACTCTTCCTACCCACAGTTCTTTTTTCCCTAAAGAGGGTTTTTGACTGAGGAGGTTTTAATGAGGCACCCATTTTTCTCTTTCGCAACTCAACAAAGTTACCTTCAATTACTCTAACTATTAAGCTCACGGAACCGACCGTGTAGTCAATTAAATACTTGACCAAAGTCAAGTAAAAGCCGCAGAACTGACTGCGTACCAACTCACGGAACTGATCGTGTAGTCAATTAAATATTTGACCAAAGTCAAGTAAAAGTCACAGAACCAACTGCGTACCAACTCACGGAACCAACCGTGTAGTCAATTAGATACTTGACCAAAGTCAAGTAAAAGCTGCAGAACCAACTGCGTACCAACTCACGGAACCGACCGTGTAGTCAATTAAATAATTGACCAAAGTCAAGTAAAAGCAGCAGAACCGACTGCGCATCCTAACCAAATCACTGATGCTACGCACACACGGAACCGACCACATAATCAGTTAACAGACACTCATAAAAAGGAAGAACATTAATAAAGGATAATTTCATGCAAGCAATATGAACGTAAAATGAAAGAATAAGCCGAACATATAAGCCAAAAAATTGATTCCATTAAAAGTCGGTCAGTTTATGGCTACACAATACAAAAGGGGGGCCTCACACGGCCATATTACATAGTCAAAATTAATCCATTACATTTACAATTTCTGGAACATCCTCTTCCTCCCCGCCAAGGGTATCTCCCATCGCATCAACACCTGTCCCTCCCCTACCGGGCTGTCCTCCGTCGCGCCACCACCCGCCTCCCCCTCGGCCCCGATGTCGTCATCCTCCAGGATGTCAGCAAGAGGTAGTAACTCCCCCTTATAGAAGGCCTTCCGGTTGTCAAATTTCCCCTCATTAGTGGGAATTCTGTAGAAGAAGGCCTTATGATTCACGGCCAGTTCAAATCCCATGTCATGCTGCTCGATGACATGGTTTTGGAGCTTTCCTAATTCAGCCTCCAAACCAGCAATTCGGAGACCATCTTCTTCTCGTCCAACCCTCAAGGAAGATACTTTCTCCTCCAACACCTTCACGTCGTCACGAAGCTCGGTCACCCTCTGATTAGCTTGCTCCTCTTTTTGTGTGGCGACCGAGCATATTTCCTGCAGTAATGCAGCCTCTGCCCTCACCTGTTCGAGCTGCTCCTCCAGATCCTTGTTGCGACCAGCTAAGCTGATGTTGGCCGACAACGCAGATTGGAGGGAGGCAGCTGAGCTCTCCAAATCAGCCTTCAGCTTCTCCACCCCCTCATAATCTTTCCTCATAAGCTCATCGCCCATGATCCAGCCGACGAGAAGGGTACGAGTAGCCAACTCCAAGAAGACAGTGTGCAGATCTGAAGGGGAGGTCTTGGTAGAGTCAGGCCCGAACTCGTAACTATCCAAATCCACGCTGACCCGGTTGGACACCATGAGGTTGTAACGAAGAAAATCCATTGCGACCGCACGATCTCCGGAGTTAACGGGCGGATGAAGTTGGGTGGGGGAACAACGAGATTTGTCTTTACAGTGTTCTTTGTCCTTCCTCATCTTATGGCGTGAACTATCTTGGATAGGATCACTTCGCTGTTTAGGGGAGGGAACAACCACAATCAAAGGCTCAATATTTTTCGGAGCCGTCCCAGCTTTAGAAGATTCGACCCGAGGTCGCTTCCCTTTGTCAGTCGGAGGGCGACCGGCTGGTGGGTGCTGGGACACCAAACCCTTCAATAATAGATTACCACCAGACGGAGCCATTGACAGGATAATGTCTGCAAAATACAAAGTAAAGATTAGACGCCGAAGAATGAAAATTCAGTATACAGAATAACCGCTTACCGACAGCGACACCGGCTGGGTCAATGGCGGTAAGGCACTCGATGAGTCTCCGAGTAGGTATCTGGCAGGGCAGTTGGTCAAGTTTTCCTATGAAAATGAAATCGTCAGCTAAAAGGTCAAATCGAGGCCACAGTGTGAATTTGGTAGGTTTTCTCGTCCAGTATAAAGGAAATTTGGATACAGCACCATCAAACACAAACTGACGACTTTCCGGATTTATGACAACTTTGAAATAGGTATCTTTAAAACATTTGTAAGAAGACGAATAGGGACCAAGAAGACGATTTTTATTTTGACTGACAAGGGACAACCAACCGACTTTCTTGCCCGGACGGGTGCAGTAATGGTGGAGAAAGATAACAGGGGTAGCCGTTAAACCCAGCCCCAAACACAACATTTGGAAACCCCGCAAATAGGCCCAACTGTTGGGATGGAGTTGAGTAAGTGCCACATTCAACGCCCTCAACACCCTGATACTGAACTCGTCCAAGGGAAGACGGAGTCGAGAATCCTTAACTAGTTTAGAATACAAAAATAAGAAATCAAAATCTGAAGACCCTTGACCGTGGAAAACTCGGTCAGAAGGGAGACATCTTCTGGCACTAAAAGCATGATCTAGAAGGGAATCGTCTAGAATATCTACACTATCTATAAAAGATTGGATAGAAGAAGAAGAGCTATATACCGATATCGCCTTGGCAACTTCAACATCTAACCAATCTATTTCAAAAAGAGACAACTCAGAACCCCCCTCTGAATCCTCCCGACCGACAGATTCCGACTGATTACCCTCATGTCGTGCTTGATCCCCAGCTGAAGCCGACCGAACATGGGAAACAGGGGAAGAGTCAGCACCCGGAGAGCCTCCGATCAGGCTGATCTCAGGATCAGCAGCACCAATAAGACCCGCTCGATCCACTCAAAGACCCCGAGTGCCCCGATGATGAAAAAGAACCGACCAAAAAAGAATCCATGTTACCTTATAAGAAGAAGCTGAGAAATTCGCACGATGGTTAGGCAGACCGAGTAAGTTGAGAGCAAAAAGTGTGATTCTGGAAACCACCGCGCATCCTATTTATAGAGCCAGAAGCTCAACCGTCGCAGCGTAATGATCGTGCGATGAAGTCGTAATCAAGGGCCCACGTCGTCTGAGTGGCCATGTCAAGGCACCGTTATCGAGAGGCACCAAAACCTTAACCCGGAACTACCCAAGGACGCCTAAAAAATCATGACAGGAGACGACTGGCTAGCTGTCCCCGTGTGTCCGTTTGTGAATCTTTATCGGTTGTTTCCCTTCCTCAAGGACTGGGGGGCCTATGTAGAATAGATGGCCGACCGACTACTGAACGGTCAAGCCGACCGAGGATTGTCCGGTCAAAAGCATTCATATCAAATGCTTAATGAGACCTACACCAGGACACGTGGCACCTAGTGAATAGGTAAAGCCCAAATAGGCCATAGGCCCACTTATATGAGGCCCATACAAACACTATAAAAGATAAGGGGTCCCTATGGAACAGGTACAGTAAATTGATTCCCTCTTATCCTCTTTGCACTCTGATTATTACTAACTTGAGCGTCGGAGTGTAATCAGGACCCCCACTCGGGCTTGGAATTAAAGATAGACCAACAGGAACAGGAAGGTACTGGGAATATCAACCGACAAAAAAAAGAAGACATTATTACTTTGTGGATACTAACCAATCCCTACAAGAACACTTATTGTTATAATTATATAGATAAGGCGCAAATATTTTAGAACAGGAATATCTAGATTATGTGTTTATTATTAGGAATATTTTTATTTATTAGCATATCATATCTTTATTATTAGAGAATACCTCATCTCTTCTATTTACTGTGTTGTTAATAGGATATTAAGTCTGCAATTAGAAGTTGTTAGAAGATTCTAGAGATCTCTTTGTATTTAAAATTCTTTATATAGAGAGGTTGATCCATTGTTTCAAATCAATCATTTGAATAATATTTTTCTTATTCAGATTAATCCTTTTCAAGTTATTGTATTGAATCTATTTTCTCTATATAAATAAAGCATTAAGGTTGTCTTAGAAACACACGATTTCAATTCAATGTCTCTCTATTGCTTGTTTTATGATCATTCTTTCCAAGGATATATTTGCATTTTTTTCGGCTGATTAATGATTGTAGTCCTGTAACGACATGGTATCTCATTCATTCTGACTCACTACATCAAAGGAAATTGAGAGAAAAAGTAAAGTTTCCTGAAAATCAAAATTAGTTAACTAGATTTCGTGGATAACATGCTTTAGATTTTGATATACTAATTCCATGCAGTGGGGTTACGCATACCCAAACCTTGTTTCACTGTTGTAGCTGAAATTGGTCAAAGGCTTAACCGATTACTAGTTTTGTCATTTTAAGGCAAATCCTTATTCCTTACTGATCTTTCTTTAAAACACCATTTGTGACAAAAAGATGCTTATCTTGCTCACGTGTAATTTGTTGGTTGATATGTATCATACGTTGAATAGTAATTGGAGGTCACTAGAAAATGTGCTTTAATTGTAAATAAAATATAAAAAAAAAAAACCACCAGAATAATAGATCCTGCTCACTCGTGAGAATGAAACCCGCAAAATCACTGGTGAGGTGTTTCTAGTAGATATTCCGAATTCTCTCATTTCTTGAAGTTCTTTTTATTCTAATTAAAAACGAAATGACCCCTTCCTCAAAATTATTTCAGATTTCCAGGCATATAAAAAAGGGAATAGATCAATTCAAAAAAAAAAAAAAACTATAACACATTACATTATAATGGGGAATAAACTTCTTGTGTTACAAAAAATCTTATATCTTATACTTCTATGGTGGTACATTGTGAAACTCAAATAAATAAAATAGAAAAAATGAAATATAAAAATTTTCATTTAATTTGAATATTCTATCATATCATATTCCTATTAATAGAATATTCAAATTAAATACTATAAATCTATTTATACATCGTTTAGTAATTAATTAATAATATAGAATATCTATATGTATCTCTATATAGATAAATAGAATTTTTTATTCTATTCAATTAATATGAATAGGAACTTTCTTTTTTCATAAAAAAGTAAATTCAAATATTCGATAGAATGCTAATTTCAATTCAATTCTATAGATACATAGAAAAAAATATATATAATATAATAATAGAAATAGAAATTCTTGATAAAAATGAATAGTAATATCAAATATTTTGGGAGACAATATCTATTTTATACATTTCTTTTTAATTATCCCTAATAGAATAAATATAAGGCTCATATCTGTACAAATAGAATCGTATATCAAGTACAATGAAAATGAGGATATAGTCGAATGGTAAAATTTCTCTTTGCCAAGGAGAAGACGCGGGTTTGATTCCCGCTATCCGCCCTATCTATTTCATAGTCATAGTATGAAAAATGCCATAGAATTTACTGTGTATAATACCCTTATTGAAACCTTGTTTTTATCAAATTCAAAAAGTTTCGGAGACGGGATTTGAACCCATAACTTCAAGGTTATGAGCCTTGTGAGCTACCAAGTTGCTCTACTCCGCGATAAAAAAAGGAATTGATAACTAATGAACAAAAACAAAGATTTAATGCATCCATTTACCATATATCAAATAGAATAAACCATTTATACATAATGGTAAAGGGACCCTCGTATGATCGCTGATAATAAAATGAAAAAAAATGAAGATAATTGGGAATCCTTACCAATTGGATCTCGTTGCACCTGGCAAGAAACATGCATGAATCATTTCTCGAAGTATGTGTCCAGATAATTCAAAGTCTTGATAATTAGCTATTGGTCTTCAGGTCGAAAAACAACGTCGATAAAGACATATAGGTGCACTATTGCGTGATAGTAATTCTAATTTTCCATGAATTTCCCATTTATCACTTAACGACGGAACTTTGCTTATTTCTTTTTTTGAGGATTAGCGAATCAAATGATATTTGTGTTCCAATTTTTGTCTCTTCTTCTCCATCTGAATCACACTTTTCCTTGCCATAATAATGGTGAATTTGCTATTAGTATCAATGATAGAAGTCGGATCCTAGATGTATAAGTGGCTTCTCTTGCCTGTATAAGATAAGGAAATGATATTTTTGACAGATATATATAATAAAGAATTCAATTAACCGAATTTGCTCGATGTAGAGGCAATTAAGAAGGCTACATAAGTAAATATATAACCTACGGAAAAGTGGGCTAGTCCAACCAATCTTGCTTGCACAATGGAAAAAGTCATTGGTTTATCTCTCCATCAAATCAAATTAGCTAAAGGTGTACGTTCATGAGCCCATGCCAAAGTTTCAATCAATTCCTACCAATATCCGCGCCAAGAAATTAAGAACATAAATCCAGTAGCCCAAACAAGATGTCCAAACAAGAACATCTATGCCCAGACTGATAAACTATTCATACCAAAGGGGTTATATCCATTGATAAGCTGTGAAGAGTTCAACCATAGATAATCTCTTAGCCATCCCATCCAATAGGTAGAAGATTCATTAAACTGTGAAATATTACCCTGCCATAGTGTAATGTGTTTCCAATGCCAATAAAAAATAACCCATCCAATGGTATTTAACATCCAGAAAACTGCCAAATAAAATGCGTCCCAAGCAGAAATATCACAAGTTCCGCCTCGTCCCGGGCCATCACAAGGAAAACTATAACCAAAATCTTTTTTATCAGGCATTAACTTAGAACCACGAACATCCAAAGCATCTTTAACTAAGATCAATGTAGTTGTATGTAAACAAAGAGCAATAGCATGATGAACCAAGAAGTCTCCAGGTCCTATTGTTAAGAATAGAGAATTACTATTCTCATTTACAACGTTTAACCAATCAAGCAACCATATGCTTCGTCCTGCATTGAACGCCGGAGTATGCGTTGAAGATAAAAGTATATCGAACCCATAGGAAGTTGTACCATGAGCAGATTGTATCCATTGGGCAAATATAGGTTCAATCAAAATTTGTTTCTCCGGAGTACCAAAAGCAAGCATGACATCATTATGGACATAAAGTCCCAGAGTTTGGAACCCCAGAAAGAGGCTAGCCCAACTTAAGTGGGATATGATAGCTTCTTTATGGTCTAACATTCTTGCCAAAACATTATCTTGATTTTGTTCTGGATTATAATCTCTAATAAAAAAGATAGCTCCATGAGCAAAACCCCCTGTCATAATGAAGCCTGCTATATATTGATGATGAGTATATAAGGCATCTTGAGTAGTAAAGTCTTGGGCTATAAACGCATAAGCAGGTAAAGAGTACATGTGTTATGCTACATGGACTAAATCCCCTGTCCAAGCCAAGGAACTTACTCCGAATAGTCATGACAAATGATGATTGAGGCGGGATTCAGCATTTTTAAACCACGAAACACTCGGTTTCCATTTTGGTTGCAGATGTAACCAACCCGCTATTAAAAATATAGTAGATAAAATTAATAGAAAAATAGCTCCAGTATAAAGATCCCCATTAGTACGTAAACCAATTGTATACCACCATTAATAAACACCAGAATAGGCTATATTAACAGGGCCTAGAGCACCTCCTCGAGTAAAAGCTTCTACAGTTGGTTGACCAAAATGAGGATCCCAAATTGCATGAGCAATAGGTCTTACGTGTAAAGGATCTTGTACCCATGTCTCAAAATTCCCTTGCTAAGCTACATGAAAGAGATTCCCGGAAGTCCACAGAAAAATGATTGCTAATTGTCCGAAATGAGAAGCAAAAATATTCCGATAAAGACGTTCCTTATTAATATCATTATGACTTTCAAAGTCATGTGCAGTAGCAATACCAAACCAAATATGACGAGTAGTGGAGTCTTGAGCTAAGCCTTGACTAAAGCTTGGAAATCTTAATGCCATAATGATTTTCAAATCCTCCTAGCTATTATCCTACTGCAATAATTCTTGCTAAGAAAAATGTCCATGTTGTGGCAATTCCACCTAAAAGGTAATGTGTTACTTCTACAGCACGTCCTTGTACAATGCTCAAGGCTCTGGGCTGAGTAGCAGGAGCAACTTTTAATTTATTATGAACCCAAACAATAGATTCAATAAGTTCTTGCCAATAACCACGCCCGCTGAATAGAAATATTAAACTAAAAGCCCATATAAAATGTGCACCCAAGAAAAAAGACCATATGCAGATAATGAAGAACCATAAGATTGAATTACCTGGGATGCTTGCGCCCATAAGAAATCACGAAGCCACCCATTAATGGTAATGGAACTCTGCACAAAATTTCCTCATGTGATATGAGTTACTATCCCTTGATCACTTATACTACCCCAAACATTTGACTGCATTTTCCAACTGAAATGGAAAATTACTACCGAAATTGAATTGTACTTCCAAAATAGTCCCAAGAAGACATGATCCCAAGCGAATACTTGGCATGTACCCCCTCTTACAGGTCCATCACAAGGGAAACGAAAACCTAGATTTGCTTTATCCAGTATCAATCTTGAACTAGGAGCAAATAGAACACTCTTTAAGAGTATCAATATGTTACATGAATTGTAAATGCATGAATATGATGGACCAAAAAATCCGCAGTTCCTAATGGAATAGGTAACAAAGCAACTTTACCACCCACTGCTACTAAATTTTCACCTCTTTAAGTCAAACTGGTACTTGTTGTTGCACTTGGGGCTGTTGTGCCAGGTGCTAAAGCATGGGTATTTTGTATCCATTGAGCAAAGATCGGCTGTAATTGTATAGCGGTATCTGAAAACATATCTTGAGGGCGCTCTAAAGTGCTCATGGTATCATTATGAATATACAAACCAAAACTGTGAAAACCTAAAAAGATACATACCCAATTAAGATGTGATATGATTGCATCACGATGTCTAAGGACACGATCTAATAGATCGTTGTATCGAATAGTCGAATCATAATCTCTTATCATAAAAATAGTTGCATGCGCACCAGCACCGACTATGAGAAATCTACCAATCCACATGTGATGTGTAAACAATGAGAGTTGTGGTTCCGGTGAACGAATAATCATTGAGTTCTCCTCTTTCCAGACAACACATACCAAGAGACCTGCCAATATAAAACAAAATTAGTGAACTTATTATAGATGTTTCTATTGAGTTTTGTTCTCTCCTATCTCTCATGTATTTGATATCTTAGTTAATTTTATTTCTTTAGTTTTTCACTAGAACAATTATGATCTCGAAGTCAATTCGGGGCAAGTGTTCGAATCTATTATGACATAACAGTGGGGGTGCTCAATGGACCCTTGTGAATCTTTTAAGACCTTTTTGAGAACTCTGAATGGAAGTTCAATAATTTTTCGTGCAGCCTAATCAAATGTATTCAGATTTTATTCAGAAGTTGCTAGATGGAATTTCCTTTTTTTTAGATAAAGTATTAGTATGTAACCTATTTCAAATCTCGTGAGTAGGCATTAGCATTCATTATTAGGCAATATACCTGTATTTTATTTCTTTTTTTGGCTGAAGGTCTCTTTTTTTTATTAATTTGATTGAATATTAGTTTCTATAGTAGAAAAAAGGAGAAAATTCTCTACTGTATCCACATCTCGTTTATTTATATGAAATACTAGAAAAAATCGAACAAAATTAGAAGGGATATAATTAAATTCTATGATTGGTCGTTCCTATATAAATGATTTTTGAATTTGATTGTGATTTAACAGGACAACAAACAAGAATTTATAATAATAGATATTTATCTATCTATATAGATATAAATAGATAAATATATAAGAAAAAAAAAGAAAAAGAATGTTCTTATTCAAAACGCCCTGTGATCTTTAACCAATTCTGTGCTGCAATATAATTACCGGGGGTGTAAAAGCTATAGCTTGTTTCCAATATTTAGCGGCTTGATTAAACCAAGATTCTGCAATTTCTGAGTCTTCCTGTCGAATGGCCTGTTCTCCTCGGTCAAAATAAGTGAGTCAATTCATTTCCTTAGAACCGTACTCGAGAATTTCCTGACTCATACGACTTAGTAGTCAATTCTTTTTTTGTTCTATTATCTTGAAGTTAACTAAAAGAAAAAAAAAGTTATTAATGAGTTTCAAACTTGAATTTTGACTAATAAATAAAGAATTTCATCTTTTTTTAGTTATCTTTTCTCCTATCTTCATAAAAGGGAATAAAGCATCGACATTAACACTTTCATTATAATTCTAATTTTCTGAAAGGTAACTATCTCGATTTTATATATAATATACAAAAATATATGATATATTCATTTCTATAGAATCTTGGTAAAAGTTTTTTCTTTCTTATCTTATAAGTTCTTAGAAGCAAAAATAAATGTAAGTAAAGAGAAAAGACTTTCTATCTTTGGGATTTGATACTACACCGCTGCTCAAAATATCAGGGGATCCATTTTATTACATAAGTGGATTCCTGACTTTTTTATTTATCATGAGATAAGTAAGCAGTTTTTATTATATTGACTCAAAACCGTGTTAATTGATCCTTATGATGCTTCATTTATCAATTAGATCTTTTATCCATAGAAAAAGAGGATATCTAGACATCTCGATTCCTTCATATTTTGACTTCTATGAAGTTTTTTTGCTACATCTCGATTCCTTCATATTTTGACTTCTCTAAAGTTTTTTTGTTCTCGATTTCTTCATATTTTGACTTCTATGAAGTTTTTTTCTAGAGCTGATTATTATTTCTCATTCTTTCTATTTATTATATTAAAATTTGTGAATTTGCTTTTTTTTTTTTTTTTATTGTTGAGATATTTAAAAGTAATAACTTTTTTTTAATTTTT
>Ga0099824_1005408_pt1 | contig 18003 bp, 11 predicted proteins | sample SiratrowhiteBW_FD_76837 | JGI IMG/M metagenome (GOLD analysis project Ga0099824, IMG submission 76837) | Root nodule microbial communities of legume samples collected from California, USA - Siratro white BW | ecosystem: Host-associated > Plants > Roots > Nodule | place: USA: California... | reverse complement strand
TAAAAGTGTTAAAAATACCAATAATATTTGTTATAATATTAATAATATCAATAAAAATATTAATATTGTTAATAATATTCACCTTTACTAATGTTATTATTAATAAATCAATATGAACATCATCAATAAGAGATAATAGTAGTTTTATCCATAAATATAAGTTCTTAAGTATTACCCACGGACATAGGTCCGTAGGTATTACCCATGGACATAGGTATATAGATATTACTTACGAAAATAGTTCGTGGATAATACGTATAGACCAATATATGTGGGTAATACCTATGGATCTGTGTCCGTGGATAATATCTACGAATCTATATCCGTGAATAATACCTACGGACTTAATCACTCTTGATTTATACTAAATATTTTACATTGGTTTATAGAAAGAGTTTAAACATTTTTACTTGTACTAAAAATTGTATATCAATTTATATAGAGAGCTTAATAGGTATTGGTTTGTATCAAAAGTGCACCAATTTGTATAAATAACTTAATTGTTCTATGTTTGTATTAAGAATTATGCACTAATTTATATAAAATTATACATTAACCTGTATATAAATAAAAAACATAAATGCTCTCAAACAACATTAAAAGTTATGCTAAGAGTTATATAAAAGTAAAAAGCATAAATGAATGTTGCCAAAATGCCAAGTTATATATGAAGTTATATAGAAAAAAACATATTAGCTTATCATTTGATAAACTAAAAGAAAAATATTATTGTTAAACACATCAAAATAATAAGTTTTAAACTTAGTTATTAGATATGAAGCATCGCACTAACTCATATTTCAACTAGTAATATGTTAAGTATTTTTAATAGTTTAGGTGTACACAAAATTATGTTCCAAAAGTGTTCAATTTTTGCCTTCAAATATAATAAATAAAAATTCAAATCCATTATTTATATGTTTTCTGAGTTATAATTTACATTTGGGCTTCGTCCTGAACTAAAGTAAATTATTTCAAGAACGTTAAAAGCTCAGCTACATAAAAAAATTAAGCTTAAAAATGTTATAAAATAATAAAATATGTTCATTCTGTATAAAAAAAAAAGAAATTAAATAAATTGTCTATTTGCTTAATAAAATTATATATATTTCAGAGTGTTTGTCTACTCGTCCACATTTAAGTATCTCAGATAATATTTATAAATCTGATATTATCCATTAATAATTTTATTATTTATTTTAACAATTTTCTTAAGAGTAACAACCACGTTATTATTTTTCATATAATTGTAGTAATTAATATTATAGTAATAGTCGAGCCTATTTTTTTTTTTTTTGACATTCTTTATCCCAAAGGCTAAAAGTTATATGAAAGAAACATTTCTACCTAAAGGAGTATAATTTCATAACTTAAGTACCATTTTTCTTTCACATTAAAGTTCATAATATTTTCATATATTAATAGATTTGAATGCCGAAAAATTTCCTCAAAACCTTTGTTCGGTATTCGAACACATCTTCTAGAATTTACACACATTACTATATTAAATATTATTAAACAATCTAAAAATTAAATAAATTAAATAAATATTTTATAAGAGTTATATTACGGTAAAATAAAATATTTTGAAAAATTAAACAATATTTATATTATGAATTTTTTTAAAAAACTCAATGTAAAATAAATAAATAAATAAAATCTTGGAAAAAGGACTGTTTTAGGAGTTAGGACTTCTCCCTAGGATAAGAATAAGTTGAAAATTTTAAAAGTAAAGCTCATTATGTGACATGACACTAAGACAAGACTACATATTAATTATTCGTCAACTTATAAGGGGCACTCCAAGAATAATTCATTATATCTTTCGTCTACCATGATGGTTACTTTCATTTGGTTGCTCAATACTTAAATTTGGTATTCAAAAGTGTGACTCACTTTTTTATTCATTATAACCTGAATAAGAATTTCAGAAGAAATGGTTTACAAGTATGTTGTTTGAGAGCATAGGTAAGGACTTGTCTTTATTCTGAGCTAAATTGTTCTTATGTACTGAATACCAAGTATGGTTTGTTTTATGTGACAGATGATTGCAGTCAATGCATTGGACCTGTTCTTATATTTTATCATGGTGATCCATTTTGTTATACTTCAAGTCACTAAGGCTAAAGCATATGCAAAATTTAAATGGGTTGTTGGAAAGAGTAAAGAAACATGTAAATTCCAGAAGTGATTCAAAAAACAAAACAAAGAAACAACAAGGACAACCAAAAATAAACAAGAACAAAAATACCATAAAAATTTACACTTGAAGGATGAGAAGCCATGCATAGCTGCATCTTTTTAAAAAAAGGAGCATGGTAAAATCTTAAGAACAAATCTAGCAATTATGTACACTTGAAACATAGAACTAATGATTGCATTATTTATAATTACAAATTACAAGTAAGCACTTGATTAAACAATAATTGAGATATAAGTAAGTGGTCTTGGAGAAAGGAAATCCACTAGGGTCAACTCAGTGATAAAAAAATTGGAGAGTTAACAAGGAGTTGTAAATTCTGATGTCATTGTTGTGTTGGGATTGAATACTTGGAAAGGTGAAAAAGGTAAGTGAGAAGGTGTGGAAAATTTTGAGCACAGGAATCCTATGACAGATAATGGGTATGTATGGAATTTGATATTGAATATTGATTAATAAATTAATTGATGATCTTCCTCTGGGTCTCTGAATTTGTTCTCTTTTATGGCGAGACTGTGACACTCAATGAGTTCAAAATTTTGAAGTGTACTATTGGAGGGTCCCTCATTGATGATGTATAGTGTAATTTTGGGTAGTACGTTCATGAAGGGAACACACTCTTCATACACACCAACTCGTACATTTTGACATACACAATAAATTAGTATCACAGATTTCTTGTTAGAGTGTCTCCCTCAGGTGAACTTTCGTAATTAATTAATTTCAAAGCTACTGCTAAAAATGTGTCTGCCAACTGCACCTATTGATCTAGGAGGGAATTCTGTGACTCTGAATCACCAATTTATTCTATGGCTCGTTTAAGAAATTTCATTTCAAGTTTGAAAGAGACCACAGAAATCACGTGAATTGGCACTATGAATTTGAAAGTGATCTCCATCATGAACATGGAGTCCATTATCTTCTTGGGCTTCACAACAGAAAAACAAACAGTAGTGAATTTGCTTTTAGATATTGCAGCATAATTAACTTGCACTTGCTAATAAATAGTGATTAGTTCTTTCATAAATTGTACTTTTAAATTTAAATAAAAAATTGAAGTCCAACTACTTTTTCTTTTATCTGATTAGTGAAGTCAATTGTTTTTTATTTTCAATTTCACTTCTCTTTGTTCACCAACAAACCACTTGTAGAAATGGTGCTTTAATAATGCACAACTAAATGTTCCTTTCTAAGTTCGATTAAGATTAGAAGTTTCTATCTATTACTTTTGAATTAAAATTCTAATTTAAATTAGAAAACAGTCACTGCATATAATTGTCTTATAATAATCTCGAGAATATTACATTTGGAAATGAACACAAAAGGCTGAAACATATCTTTGGATAGCAACTCAGAAGTTAGTCATATAAATATAATGGTCTATTTTGAAAATAAAAAAAAACAGAGAGAAAATAAGACAAACAACCATACTTTTTCTATTTGATGAAAAATAAAAAAAGACTTTATAAAAAAAAATTATCCTATTCTTTTTCATTTTGTTTCCTCTTTGACAACCAAAGTTAAGGTTATAGCTCCCAACACATGCGATCAATGTGTGTTCTCTTCATTTCTGCTAATAAAAAGGAAATGAGAGGACAGAACAAGAATATTTACTAAATACAATCCAAAAGAAGAAATAATTAATTAAAATATATTTAAATATACAAAATAAAGCAGATGAAGATCCAGAGAAGCTCCACTTCTGACAGAGAAGACTTTTGATAGTCTGTCAACAATTGGATGGATCCTACAACAACTTTACCTGTAATTGCAAGAAGTCTTATTGAACATCCTTCGAATTCCATCACTCATCTTTCATCTTTAAATTTAACAATGACGGTGCGAGAAATTCTGAGACATATCAGTTGTTACTGTCATACCACTGCTTGAAGTAAACTAAACCTTCAAAGAATACCAATAATATGTTGAACTGCAAGAACTTGGAGATCAGGTTTACTTTGATGCACTGCCTTGGAGATCAGGTTTACTTTGATGCCGGCAGTAAGAATCTTTGTCTAAAAGCATTTAAGTTTGGACTAGGTGCTGTAAGCCATTTCATAGTAGCAACTCCAGTATCAACACCACCTCAATAAAAATTCTGCACAATTTGTGCTCAATGCAACCCAATTCGGGAACATGATACCAAAATACTTTTTGGACTTCTTCAAACTGTAATACCGTGTTTTTTCTGAAGATAACATTAGGCTGTGAAACCTATATTGTAGGAGAAACAGAAAACTAGCTTAAGACCCAAAAGTCAAAAGTCTAAGATTATGTGAAGTCCAAAAGTTAATTCAGCATACACTGCGTATCTTCAAAAGGGATGGCATTTTAAGCTACAAGATCGACTTCATCTCGATCAGGGGAGATTACGTCTAATCTCATCATGCTCCTATATTGATCAGGAACAGGAGCTCCACCATGCACACAGAGTTCCACCACAGCTGGAGCCTTCCCATAATATCTCTTAAGATTGTTATTCAGAGCAGGTCCATTAAGATCCTCCACATGCCAGACATAATTTGGATCTACAAGATCATCTAATGTTGCTTCTTGCCATGCATGTAAACCATTTCGAGACTGATGCTTTGAAGCCTTGCACATTCTCAACTTATGTCCTTTCGGACCGACCTGGATCTCAGGACAATAGCCACAAGTGTTCACAGCATACTTCTCCATGATCTTCTTTGCACCTGTTGACATCTCAATCCATGAGTTCAGCGTATGATTACTTAAATCCCTTAACTTGTTCCTTTCTTCATCACTTAACTGATCCAGATGGCTTATATTGTTCTCCAATAAATTTTGGACCTTCTCTATAGGTCGGGTCAGCAAAGTGGATGAATTCACAAAAGGTTTGTCATTTCCAAAAGAACATTTTCCTTCAATTTCATCCTCCTTAACAACTGATTCAAAATCTACAATTCTTCCTTCAATACAATATACAGGCTTTGTTCTTCTTTTAGTAGGAAATTTTTCAAGGTCTAGCCCTGCTTGTATACAGAGTTCAACAATGGCAGGTATACGAGGAATGCTGAACCTTTCATCATGCCCAACTCTTGGTTTACCAACACGATCATAAAGATGAAAGCATTTAGGGAAACAAACCACATCTCGAGCACCTCCCCTTGTCCAAACATGGGTTGCATTCCGGGAAACACTATCTGGTCCAGTACATGTTCGAATTTCATGACCAACATAACCAATGTGGACCTCATTACAAAGCCTGATAAGATGAAACCACCATTAAACATGAAGACAACATCATTTTAATTAAACCCTAAACCCTAAAACTTTAATCGATTACAGACTAAATATGAATAAACTAACAAGAAAGGAAGAACTAAAAGGAGATCACATAATCAACAACATCCAATCAATGTTGCTAAGAATACTCATAATTCACACATGCAGAGCCTGATATAGATATTTAAAATTTAAAAATCATACCACAAAAGAGTAGAATGCAATGCAAATATCAAGCTTTCTTACAACATTTCACTCTTTCCGTGCAAAATGCGATTGCGCAAGACCAGTTAACACTTACAATGAGTTGATTTACTTCTATTCTCTCAAACATCAATACTCATGAGAATTTTTCTTACAACAGTTCACTAACAATTAGCCTCTATTCTTACAAACATCAATTTGCTAGTTTTCATCTTTTAGTACTCATGTAACTTCTCCAATGTCAACATTAGTTTACAGTACTATAGTTACTTACAACATGATTTCTTAGTAGAAGCAATTTCTTGGCCATAAATGAAGTCCTGGTAGTAAGAGACTACTAAAACGTCAAACCGCTAAACAAGAAACGAAACTACGAACTCACGTACCGGCAGCGCAAAACGGGAATGACTCGAACGAGTTCACTCAGTCCGAAGAGGAGTGAGCCGCGAGCTTGATAAACGCGATGGGCTACCTCTACCAGTTCCGGCACCAACAACCCATTCGCCGGTGGTTCCTCCAAAACCCTACATGGCTGCGCCTTCCGCGCTTCTTTCTCCGCCTTCGCCCTCTGGATCAGAACCTTCATCGGCGTCACGTACGGCTTTCTCTCCGAGTTTCTCCGCCGACGCTTCGGCACGTCGGAGTACGGGAATCCATCGTCGATGAACGCCGTGGCCGCCGGCCAAGTCTCCGACGCGAAGGAGAGGGTTGGATTTAAGCGGTGAGATAATCGCTTCAGGAGTGAAAGCTTCGAGAAAATGACGGTGGCGCGCATGCCGTCGTCGCCGCCGTGCCGGGAAATGGTGTTCTGAACGGAGCGATAATTGACGTGGCTCAGCCACGGCGTCGTTTTGGGGAACCCTGAGTTTCGTGAAGCGACCGTGGTCCATAAAGAGGGCTAAACCCGTGGACGGCTTCTACCTGCACCTCTATACTTTTTCTTCATGCACCTCTATAATTCTAAAATTAATTTAAACTTTATATTTTCGATTGCATAATTTAGAATGTAAAAATTATTTACATTTCGGATTATACAAAATAAAAAATATATATTTTAGATTATATAATTTAAAATATAATTTTTTTATTTTAAATTATATAATTCAAAATATAAAAATGTGAAAAGGAATGTGCTAAAAAGATTAAGAAAATGAAAAAACTGACTTAGTCAAACACGTAGAGAGATTCTTACTGCACCTCTATACTCACTTCCTCCATCTCCATAATTTTACATAAACGAAAATAATTTTTACTAATGGTAACTACGATCTAATTTTTTTTTTACAAATTACACAAATTACAATATAATTAAAAAAATATTATTATTGTAAATTATACAATCCGTAATTATTTTTTTGAACTTTTTACATTATAGTTTGTACAAACCACAAATATTTTTTTTAAATATATTCTAATTTATACAACCTACAATGTATTTAATAAATTTTTTATAAAGTTGTCAAATCTCCGACCATGATTCTCATTAGGAAAAAAAGAATTCCAATATTAAAAAAATAGTTAGAAAAAGTGAAAAGAATATTACATTATATACAACTTTTATATATATTTGATTTGCTATGTTTGCTTCCCCTTTTATTTTTGAAAAAAAAAACATTGCAGGTTATATAACCTGTAATATAATTTTTTTTAAATATATTACGGGTTGTATAAACCATAATATATTTAGAAAAATTTATACTTGCGGTTTGTACAACCCGCAATATAAAAGGTGCAGAAAAAAATAATTGCAGGTTATACAATTGGCAATGATAATATTTTTTAATTGTATTATAGTTTGTATAACCTGTGAAAAAAAAATTGAATCGAAGTTATCGTTGACAAAGACTATTTTTTCTTAAGGCTAAAAATGAGAATATGTAAAATTATAGAAGTGTAGGAAGAATCAGTCAAACCCGTGAAGTAATGAGCTCATACCCAACTTTAAGTTTTTGGATCCATTAATGAGCTTTTTGGATTGGATAAAAATAAAGTTGGACTCAGGACTGTTTCTTCATGCACCTTCATATCATCTTCCTGTACCTCCATAATTTTTAAAATTCCAACAATAGACATGATTAAATTACAAAATTATTCCTACTGCTATAAACTAAGGTTTTGAATGGAAGAGGAGTAGTGCAGTGGAGTTCTGAATGGAGGTGGAAAGTGTGGCAGTGGTGGGAGGTTCCAACGGTGCTAGAGTGGCGGATTGAAGGCGCTATGGGCGGCCGTCGGTCGGAGTGGGTCGCTGAAAAACAACGAGAGTCGTCGTCTTCGAGGTATTTGGTATCCAGTTTTCGGTTTTTCACGGATTGTAGAAACCGTAAGAATTTTATATTTACGGTTTCTATAAGTCGTAGGTTTAAAATCAGGATATTAGACACTAACGGATTGTAGAAACCATAGTTAAATCAACATTTATAAGAGCTTACGGTTTATACAACCCATAGGTGCATGATAGAAGTCTACGGATTGTAGAAATCACATATCAAATTTTTTTCTCTTCTGCAGTTTGTACGAACCGTAGAACAGTAGAAATTTTTTTTCTCTTCTGCGGTTTGTACAAACAGTAGAACAGTAGAAAATTTTGTCTCTTCTGTAGTTTGTACAAACCGTAGAACAGTAGAATTTTTTTTTCTTCTGCAGCTTGTACAAACCGCAGAACAGAAATTTTTTTTTTTACTGTTCTACGGTTTGTACAAACAGTAGAAGAGAAGTTTTGAATTACTTACATTTTCTACAAAACCGTAGAACAGTTTAACAGTAAAAAAAAGTCCACCACCGCCGTCCTCCACCACCAATCCACCACAACTACCTCTACAATCTAAAATTAAACTTACAATGATGCTTACCTTCCTTTCAATTGCTTGAATGGGTGCCAAAATGATGCAAGTGGAGGTTTGTGTGTTGCAGTTCGTGAAAACCGTGAATGGAGAACCAACACTAGCAATCAGCAACCAAGGTGCACTCAATGTAGATCTGCAGTGACAAAGTGGGATATGAATACTGACAATAGAGGTAGAGGTGCAGCCGCCGTTGGTGGAGTTTGAATGGGGTGCAGTTGAGTTCGAATGGGGTGCAGGCAAAGTGGAGGAAGAAAAGATGTGAAGGGTGGTGGAGGATATTATGGGGTATGAAATTTTTTCAAAAGGGTTAAATAATAAATTTGCCTAGACTATGGAGGTGCAGGAAGAAGTAGTCTGGACTCAGTGGAGTAAACTTTACTTGACCCAAGCAGAACAGGATCTCCAAAAATCATTTTTTCCTCTCTGTATAATAGTAATAATAATATTGTTTTATTTCACAATAAAGAATTTTTTGTAATATTATTCTCAAACAACAATGGTTTTAATTTCTCTTATTGTATTTCATTGCTTGTTTTTTCTTCATTTTTTTACTGCCTTCTTTTTTACTTACAAATAAATCTTAACGAATATATTTTCAATTTTTTTTCTTCAAAAAGAGGAAAAAAAATTGATTGAATTTCTTAAAGTATGAAAAGTAATATGGTATGATAGAAAGATGTAAAACATACAATATAACCGAAGCCAAGTACAAAGCACGGAAGTTTGGGGTTAAAGATGTTGGAATATATTTAGTATATAATCAGTTTGTAATATGATTCAAAAGAGAGAATCAATGTGTTCAGTATTGAGACTAAGTATGGAAGATGTAAAAGATTTCTAAAGGAGTTGAATACGAAGAAAAAACTTCACTGTGATGGAGGGACCTGAACAAATTGTGTGGAACATATATACGAAACAAAAGAAACAGAATAATATTTAGAAATGAAGGGTTCTTGCAGAATCAATTGATTACATGACTTAGTCTTGATGAGAATGAAGATTAAGTCCTTTCATTCCATGTTTGTAGTTTGGAATGACAACCCACGCATAGGTCTAGGTCTCTAAGATGATGTGGTACAAATTATACAATATTATTTCCGGATTTATCGATACATTCAAACCAGATTTTGTTACCTCATATTTTATGTTCATCTAAAGAAAAGTATACAACTAGAGAAACTTCTTTTCTTTTTTTCAAAATTTAATGTTGTATATGGAAAATGGTATAATAATTACTATCTGCACAACAAAAGTGTGACCATGTCCCTTACGCAATCTTATTTTATGTAAATAATTCATTACATAGCAAAATAAACTCAAAATAAAAGAATGAATGCAGAACTTGTGATCCATCCATCAAATATTGTTCCACTTGAGAGGAAGAGGTTGGTTTTTAAAGAGAGAGAAAAAGGTGGATTGATGACTAGAGAATCTTATTGTTACAGAATTATTCTTAGTACAAAATAATCGTTCGAAAAAATCGATTCTCAAACTGAAGCTAATAGTTATTCTCTAATTACTATTACAATTACAATTAGTATCATTACACTTCTCCTACAATTTGCTCTTCTTCTGATTTCAGAGTGGTTCCGAGTCTTCTGATCATGCTCTTGGGAACTTCTTCATCCGTCTGCGTCTCGATCTCTGAAAGATTGAAGCTTGTCCCTTCTCTGTCTCCCTCTGAACCCTTTTGCAACCGTGTGAATGGTGTGAGATTCTCCAAGAGAAATGGGGGTTGTGGGGTTGTGGCTAAGACCTCCAAGGAGGCAATGAACCAACCCAGTTTGAATATAGCGTTTGAACCTTTTGAGGAAGTGAAAAATGAGCTTCTTATCATCCCCACAGAGCTCCATGCATCACTGGCTCGCCAGAAGTACACTGATACGTCTGAGGCTGCACTCAATGCACAGATCAAGTGAGCTTCATGTTTTATTTTATTGTTTTCCATGCTATTTAGTTTGTCCTTGTTCTCTTATAAACATTTTACGTGGATCCTTGTTTATCACAGTTATTAGGGTGATGATATTATTAGTTATTAATGAATATAAGACAAAACTCATATAGAGCTAAATGGTTTATCTGTGTAATTCGCGTGATAAAGATTTACTTCTTTTTTCAATTGAAAAACAGTAAAAGAAAGCAATATGTATCTAAGTTTTTCCAATAAAATGTAATGGGGTGCTTGAGAAACTATAAAGTTTAATTTTTAAAAAAAAATTGTTTTGCTCTTGTTGGCATAATAAAAGAAGCATCTGTCTCAACCCTTGCCATGGTAGTGAATGTTTTGGTGATGAATGATTGTACAAAGACCAGTTTTTCTGTTGTGTGAGGGTTAATCTGAGGAGCATTAGTTTTGATTTATAGATAAATTCTATGGTATTTTTTGTGTGTCTAAACTTATTCAATCCAAATAGTAACTGTACCAAAATCATTGGATTCTTTGAGACTGTATTAGCGACTTTCTAAAAAGTATAATGTTCATGCAAATATCTTATGCTAATATTGTTTTTGTTTTGATTCAGCGTGGAATACAATGTCTCCTACGTGTATCATGCCATGTACGCCTATTTCGACAGAGACAATGTTGCTCTGAAAGGATTAGCCAAGTATTAGCCTCGAAAATCTCAGGTTCTTTTGTAATTTGAATTTCACTATGACATAATTGCTGGTAAATTACACAATTTTTCAGATTTTTCAAGGACGCAAGTATGGAGGAAAGACAACATGCTGAGATGATGATGGAATATCAGGCATTTTTCTATATCACTGATTCATATACTTCATGGGAGAAATTTTTCTAGCATTCTTTTTGTAAATTCTTTTTATTCCTGACGATATTACCAGAATAAAAGAGGCGGCAGGGTTCAGCTGCAGTCAATGCTGATGCCATTTTCAGAGTTTGATCATGCAGAAAAGGGTGATGCATTATATGGTAAGTTTTTCATATAATAAATATTGAACTTAAATATTGGTTTCTGTTTACCTTGCTTTGTTCATCCTTGGTGAGTGTTCTTTGTTCTATTATCTGTGCACTTGAATGGTTTCTGAGGTTCTCTAATTATACATACGATTCTGTTTCCTCCTATTTGGCAGCAATGGAACTTGCATTGTCTTTGGAAAGGCTGAACAATGAGAAGCTTCTAAATTTACACAGCGTACAACTTCTATATAGTTCTGTTTTTCTCATATTTTTCTGTCAATTCAACTCCATGTGTCTTTTCCTTTAGCTATATTTATTCTTTGTGACAACGTTGCCAATGACTAGTTTTTATCACTATGCAGTTAGCAAATGAAAACAACGATGTTCAATTTGTTGACTTTCTGGAAAGCCAGTTTTTGGTGGATCAGGTAAAGAATCTCTTGGCGTACAAAAATTAGATGCAGTAAAATGTTACTCCAATTATATACCCTTTGAACAGTAATATGTGATAACATTTAGTAAATATTTTTATTGCATACACTAACAAGATGAAATTCCAATTCTGACTAAAAAGGGTTAACAAAAATCATGATAGCATGAATAAAAATGTTCTTCTTAGTTTCTTTTCTTTTGCTTAAGGTGGAAGATATTAAGAAGATCTCAGAATATGTGGCTCAGTTAAGAAGGATGGGCAAAGGACATGGTAATTCGTTGCTTCTACCAAAAGGTTGATTCATATTTCATATGCTTAGTGAAATTGAAGTATTGTTGTTGGACTTGCAGGTGTGTGGCACTTTGATCAGATGCTCCTAAATGGAGGTGTAGCTGCATGATAGTTATCTACAATGTTGCTATTGCCTACTATCATCTAAGCAGAAAACATTATGCCAATGAACTCATACAATTTTTCATTTTTCCCATGCTTCTTTCTGATTTGTCCTTGTTTCTTTCTATTGTTTTTATTGGAAATGTTAGTCTAGGCAAAGTAGTTGAGTTGGGGTTAGTTTTCAAATTTGAGTGAACCTTGAATCTTGGTGTGCATAAATGTGTTTAGTTATTTTAATAAAGATGCTATGATAAAAGAAAAGATGGTGTATATTACTCCAATCTTAGATGATAAAAGAAAAGATTGTGTATATTACTCCAATCAACACAGGAATATTGCAAAAGGTATATTTTGGTATTAAATGAAACCATGATATTTTACATATTATATATGATTTAATGATATATTAATTTGAGCATTGTTATAAAACACTTACTAATATGAACACATCTTTGTAACGTAGGTAATGCTTCATTCTGGAGGTAATGACAGTGAAAAATAAGATCGAACCTTCAATTTTGAAAGATGAGTGTAACTTGGAAAATCTTCTATATTATTAGTGGCCATAGTATTTTTATCGTAAGAAAATGAGCACGAAAAAAGAGATTAGAGAGCGTTACTTAAAAGTTGTTGATACATCTCAGTTAGTTTAGATTGAGTTCAAAAAGCCACTAGAGGCCTAAGAACTAAGTATCAAACTTATCACATATTAGTATCTCTTATAAATTTTGTTTAAGAAAGTTATTAAATTTAAGACTCCATCTCATAAGAAATTATCATAGAACATGTTGATGTAAAAATTAAGAAACGAGTCAAAAAAAATATCAATTACATACATTTAGAATATTAATTCTGAGAATAAAATAATTATCAAAACGTTCTATATAACCTAGTGAGTTTTTATACCTTAATTTTTTAAGGCAAAATCTTTAAGAATTCTTTAGAATACGGTAGTTGAATCATGAATTGTTTCGTGAATAGTAAGATTCATAAACATTAAAATATGTAATATATACTTAAATGTATAATATATAAGTATGCAATAATACAATTACCAACAAAACAATGTTATAGTTAAAAAGAGTAGATGTATTTATTTACTACATAAATTTCAGCAACACAACCTTAATGAAAACAAAAAAAAGTGTGTGATTGCCGCATAAGATTCCTATGACCATGACTATATGTTACTAAATAAATTTTATATTATACTCATCCAAAAAATAAGTGTTTGTATAATTACTCTATAATATGATTGTTGCTTATACTATACGGCCATAATTAAGGAGTATGGCCGGCAGTGTGTACTATACGACCATTATCATTAAGAAGTATGACCGACAAGTATCCAAACCAACATGACCACCAAAGAGTGGGACCGACAACATCACTTATCAAGCTCCTCGTAGATCAACAACTACTCAAACTTGGGAGGCTTGTGTATTATACGGCCATCATTAAGAGTATGACCAACAAGTATCCAAACCAACATGACTACCAAAGAGTGGGACCGACAACACCACTTATCAAGCTCCTCGTAGTTCAATAACTACTCAGGCTTGGGAGACTTGTGTACTGTATGGCCATTAAAGAGTATGCCCATCAAAGAGTATGTCCGATAAGTACCGAGCCAGCAAGTGCCCAGACCCACAAGAACCTAGGCCCACAAGTAACCAGGCCGACGAGTATCAAACCAGCAAATGCCTAGACCTGTAAGAACCTAAGTCGAGAAGTACTCAGGCCGACATGTACCAAGCCAATGCCAACAAACCAATAACCCCACTACCCTTGCATTGGGAACGAGCATCTTACATCTGAAATAAATGGCGCTCCCATTACCTGACAAAGAAGAAACCACACGTCTTCCCTCTAACACACAGTGCAGAACAACAATCATACCTTATGAAGAAGAGACTCCACGCCTTCAACAATCATATCTTACGAAGAAGAGACTACACGTCTTCCCCCTGACACAGTGCAAAACCGTCATCATATCTCTGATAGAAGAGGCTATACGTCTTCCTCATAACGTCATGCTAACAGTATAAATAGTGAACAGTGAGTAAGGCTAAGAGACTTTTTGGAAAAAATAAACCCCAACTGATACTATGCACTTCTGATAATCAGGAATACGAGTGAAAGAGAGAGTACTTCCGATAAGGATCTTCCCTTCACCTTGGCGACCAGAGAATAGAGATTCAGAGAGAGAACATAGTTGACACCTTAAAGTCTTGTTCTCAACCTCAAGACTCCACAAGAACTTTTATTGTTCTTCGTCCTCAAGCTCTATAAGAACATTGCTTATATATATTAATCAACCTACAAAAAATATTTTATCCTAATTATCCCTATTTCATTCTCTTTTTTTTTTTTTTTAAAATCTACATCATTTAAGTCATTTTTTTTATTAGAAGTTCTTTCCCTTTTTCAACATCAAAACACTAATGTACATTCATCCACGAGAAATTAATAGACAAACAAAAGTTTTCTTTTTAAGTGATTCATTCATTATATAATTTAACATTAAGTTTTCATCAATATAACGATGATAAAGTAAACGATATTGTTTTTTTTTCATATATGGTATTTTCTGTTTAAGAGTTTTGCTACTTACACACATAACCTTTTATCTTGTTTGTTCTTATGTATGAAAAAAGAGTTGAAACTCCTCTCATCCATAGTTTCTTGTATCTTCACCTAAGTGAAAATCTTCTGATCAATTTTGTCACATTTTTTTAAACTAACAACTATAACTTTTGTGGCATATATACGGTGATAACTCTTACGGTGATAACAAAACAAAGTCCAATTCCCTTATGTAAAACCTTGTGACATTATTAATCTCCAAGCCTTTAGATGTCTTTGTTATATTAATGCTATTAGTACACAAAGAAGAAAATTTGATCCTAGAGCCAATTCAAACTTTATTTCTCAAGTACTAAAGCATATCTTATGACATCCAAAATCTTATAAATATTTTTCAAATACAATTTACGAAATGAATTGTCTAATAGTTTGTTAGACGGCTAGACCATCTAACACTTTGTTAAACGTTCAAATTATCTCTAATACATCTTACAATTTTACAAATTATTGTTAAAATAAATAAACATTTCATTTTCAAAATATAAATCCATAATTTTTAGATCAAAGCAACCATCTAATGAGTCTAAGTCACTGTATTATAAAGTCATGTTTTAATAATAACAAAAGAATAAAGATCAAACCTGGATTACATAGTTAACCTTAGAATAGATTGTCAATAAAGGGAGGACTAAACTGTCAAAGATTTATTAGAAGGTCATAGTCTTTATATATATATATATATATATAGTCACACTCAAAAAAGCAACCCAACAGGGTCAAAACTGAAAGCAATACTTTTCTTCATTTTCCCTTAATGCAGGAACATAATGTCAAGAAAAGACAGAAAAATAATAACAAAAACATAATATGCAAATTACAAAATAAATCACTACCAATTTGATCATAATATAAGACTTACACACTAACATAATGAAAGATATTTTATATTGTAAATTTACAACAATATTCGGATTCAAAAGAATAACTATTGTAATTGGGGAACCACATTCATGAATCAAATATAAAAAGGAGGTAAAGAATGTATTGTGCAAAAACTAATGCTAAGATAACCACCTAGTTAAACCAGATCACCACTTATTTTCAGATCCACCACTGAAATACCCTAGACTTGTTCACACACTGGGTGACTTTGGTGAGAACTCATTCCTTACGATCCCCAATTAATGACATCAATTACAACCAACACAACAAGTGTGAAAAAACTCACACTCAAATAAACACATATACAAATTTAAATAACGAGTTATTCTCAATTCCACCAACATAATACCTTACACATTGGGTTTGACTACATTTAAAAGAACAACTATTATAATTAGAAACTATATTTATCTGCTGGCGTTAGAGAATAAGTTAAATAATAAAATCAAATAAGACATGCCTTTTAAAATAATGGAGAGATTTAAGGACTTAAACATTAACTATTTTTAATCAAAATTTCCACAACTTTTTTAACTAATACCATCACATATTTTTATTTTTATTTTTATTAAGGTTAAATAAATACAATAATACTATTGGCAAAATTTGAATCTCGCTATATTCTTTTTTCACTCTTTCTGAAACATAAAAAGCTTAAACTGATTACAAATCTATATTTGATTTTTTTCTTCAGATATTTAAAAAAAAAAAAAATACCAAAAATCAAAACTATTTTATATCAATATATAAATAAATTCTAACAAAATTTTAATCTCCCTTTATTTTTTTTTCACTTTTTTTTAAAAATAAAAAACTTAAAATGATTAAAAAACTAAATTTAATTTTTTTCTTCAAATATTTAAAAAAAAAAAAAATACCACACATCAAAACTAACGTATATCCATCTATACGTACATCCTAACAATATTTTCATTCTATTTTACTTTACTAAACAATATTGTCTATCTAAATTAAAATTATAATGGTTAGCGTTTACACTATTTATGAGTAAAAAAAAAAACATCAAATTTACAAAAAGAAAGCAATCAAGAAAAATATCTTCCCTTTCGTGAGAAGGAATAAAACACTTCACACATATCTTAGAGCCAACAAAACCCAGACTTGGACTACCTCACTACCATGTCACCAAAGTGACTCAAGGTCCAAGCAAGTAAAACAACCGCTTTAGGCCTAAAAAAATTTAATATGCTTTAAGCCGCAAAAAAATTTAATATGCTTTATGCCTCAAGACCACAGTCTCAAAAATATTTAATATGTTTTAGACCTCAAAGTCTCAACAAAATCTAATATTCACATATTATTATAAAATAAAAAATATTTAATTTTAAAATTATACTAACAAAATTTTAATTAAAAATTTAAATATTTTAACTGACTTATAAATATTATTTAATGACTTTAAATTTATATTGGTACTATAAATACTATTTAATAAATAATATTCTTGAAACTTTCTTATAATAAAATAATAATATTTTAAAAAAATTAAACAATTAAGAAATTTTTTTCAAAAATTTCTAGTTTATCTCTAACCTATATTATATAATCTCTTTATGTCCTATCATTGTCTGACTCTTCCACTTCTTTCCTTTTTTCTCCACTTATCAACTTTCTTCCTTTGTCTCTTTATTCCTTCCATAATATTATTTCAACTTGTTTTCAATTTCAAATTTCTTTCATTTTATATTTCATTCATTCTATATTGTACATTTATAAGTGTGTTTACTTGGAGACTTTGAGTAGTAGATTGACTGAGGAAGAGTTTGTGTTCACTTTGATTCTTTTTGAGTGCATTAATATTAGGTAAGAAATAATATGAGATTGATCAATTGATCTTAATTTTTTTTTATTTTTCATTATTGTTTAATTAATCTTAAAATAACTTGTGTTACAAATTATATTTAAAGACATACCAAAGGACACCATGGAAAGATAAATATCATAATAGGAGACTTGAGACTGTATCAAGTTTATTGTTTTGAAAATCATGTTTTATCTTTTTAACTTAGACTTATTTTATATACTTATAAGTTATATTCTGTGATATATATTATAATTTTATATAAAAGTACACAAATATGACAACTAGAAAATTTGAATATGTTCTGTTCTTGCACGAGACCGGTCGGCTCCCACAAGCAACAGCGTCTCCTTCCTGTTCTTCGACGATGGCGTCCAATTCCCTCTTGTTCTGTCGAAACACAGTCCCGGGGGG
>Ga0099824_1005407_pt1 | contig 18004 bp, 9 predicted proteins | sample SiratrowhiteBW_FD_76837 | JGI IMG/M metagenome (GOLD analysis project Ga0099824, IMG submission 76837) | Root nodule microbial communities of legume samples collected from California, USA - Siratro white BW | ecosystem: Host-associated > Plants > Roots > Nodule | place: USA: California... | reverse complement strand
CAGCGGTGGAGGTGTGTGCGAACGGGTGCAGCAGTGGCGGAGGCAAAGTGAGGAAGAAGATAAAAGGGGTGGAGGGTATAATCGGGTATGGAATATTTTAAAAAGGATAAAATAGTAAATTTGTCTAAAGTATGGAGGTGCGGGAAGATGATATGGAGGTGCAGGAAGAAGCAGTCCGACATAGTAGCCTTTTAAACCATATCTATTTTAAAACATAATTTATTTATAATACATAAAATATTTTTGACAGGTGCAATGGCGCAGGCACGCAAGGAGCCCTGCAAGAAAGAGGCCTGTGACATTCAAGCGTGCCTCTCCAAGAACAACTTTCTTCCACAAAAGTATGCGCCTTTAATCAATTCTCTCTCTGCATGTATCATGTTTTCTCCTTATAATATTGTTCAGTTTAAACTTTGGTTTGATTCTCGAACGTCGAAACCATTAGGTTTCTTCTTATTTTACGGATGTGCAACCGAGTATCCAAAATCCCATCTATCTATTCCTTTTTGCTGTGACGGTTTCATAAAATTTCCTCAAAGTTTTCCAAACAAAAGTGTCAATTGAAGCGTAGGTGTAAACTAGGAGTCGCTCAAAACTGAGGGTATCTTCTTCATTAGTTTGTCTCGAAGAACATTTATATCATGGTCTCACTATAACCACAAGTTGCAATCAGCACCCCTCCGTTAATACTGATTGTTTGTGACACAGCTTATTAAAGAAGAAAAACGAATTAAAGATATAATGACACTCTTTCTTTGATTCATTTTGTTAGTATCTTCCTTGTGATTGCAAGTATTCTCTCGAGTTAGTTGGTAGCCAGAAGTGTAGGAAATGGTTGCTGCTAAAACTACCAATTAGTTAGCTGTGTAAAGTATTGTTTAGATCCCTTACAAATGAAAAATTACGTATCTATATTCAGGTTATTTCAACAGTAGAACCTAATACATAAATTGGTAATTTAAGATCTGAGATTATATCTTAGATAGAATACGGTTCGACATTTTTTATTTTCAGGAAGTAGATGAGAACGAAATTTCAACATTAGATGCCGACTTTTAAATGATTTCCTTATGTTGCTTGATTATAACTTTTGGTGTATTCCGCAAATGGTTTCAGCTGCTGAGGGTGATTTTCCCTATTTGTACTCATGTAAGACAACTGCTTAGGTGTTGCATGTCAATTTTTTAGGCTTGATGTTCGAATACATGTAACCATTATCCGGTGGCAGTCCAATTTTATTTATGGGGTTAAGTTGTGTGCACTGTGTTCGCTGGAGTAACAAGTAAAAAATATTAATTTGCTACAGCATATAATATCCTTCATTAATGAGCTCTAAATGGTTGACCTCGGCACTTGCACCAAGGAGAGATACCAGATTTCTGTCTTGACTGGAAAACTAGGTTCAGTCATGCAGGAAAATGTATGCTAGAGTTTGTAGCTGGAAGCTTGCAGTCTAGCATTCTAATAGTGTTTTATTAGAGATTGCCACCTGTTAGCTAGTTACTAGTCGGACATCTCATTGCAACCTCATAAAGAACCTCGTCTAATAGCAATAGAAGGATCATTGACTAAGCATTTTTCTCCATCTGCTTCGGAGTTTGTCTGTCTCTCTATGTGCGATGCGCTTATGAAAAGAAGTGTCCACACCCCTTGCTCCTTAAGCAAGACTCTCATCTTGATTCTCCATAAGTTGAAACTGTTTTTCCCATTAAGCTTCTTGATCTTGAATGTGATACCCTCTTCTTGCTAGAACTTGTCACAAACATGAAATGAGATTGAAAACTGATACCAGTTTATTGTGCACCTAGTGCCTAAATGAGCCCAAAGAAGTACGAAAGAAATAGTGCAATACTAATTGTGAATCACACCAACAGAAAAGACAGAACAAAGAATAAACAAAGCAAGATAAAAGATGAATAATTGTCTCGTTTATTATGCCAATATGCGTTACAGGTCAGTACTTTGTTGATACCCTTAATAGTACAAGTTACCCTTATATAGGGCTGCAAAACAACTACGTTTTAGTTAGAAATACTCAAAAACAACTAACATAACAAAATGTATACAACAAACTACTGGTTCACCAAATGACATAACCCGAGTCATCAGACATCCCACTATCAAAAGATGTCTGCAACTATTAGATGACCTTGCTAGCAAATGATGTCTAATATATCCTAGAAATAGTTCAGTATGCTAGGATCACCTATGAAAACCAAAATAGGGAATAGAAACAAAGAAACAAATAAGAATAAAATCAAGTTAGTATCTCAACATATCTTAATATGGTCGATCAAGCCAACACTATAGTCACAAAAGGGGCATTTATGATGGAGGAGGAACTGTGTTTGTTTGTCACCAATGCAACAGTGTTCATATTAAATTTGGCTTCTTGAGCAAGACATTGTGATTTAAGAAGCACCTCTAGCTTATCAAAGAGAGAAACAAGATCTCTGGTAGAAGGTGTGGAAGAAGTGAATCTGAAACAGAGGACAAGACAAGATTCAATCCCAAGGAGAGAGTCTTGTTGTTCTCAATCTAGATTAACAATGTTGTCATTGGAATCTTGTGAATTTTAGCAGATCATCAAGTCCAGACCCGAAAATTAGACAATGATACCATAATGAAATTCATGATGTGAGTAAATGAAATAAAATTTAATAAAGAGAGAGAATATGTTTTTGAAACTGAAAATGTCATTATGGATATGATGATCTCAACTGAGATGAGATACTCACACAAACAGAATAGCAAATTCACATCAAAAGAGACCAAGTAACATAAAGCAACAACGGGTTGCTTCAACTTGATGTGCATCCATTCTCTTTGGCTGTAAAAATAATTGGGTGGACAAAGCTCCCTTGTATAGAACTTTGTGTCAAAGCTTATCTTCGGTAGTTGAACACATGTCCATTAGAGTCTTGTTTTTTCCTATGGCAAGTCAAGACATAGAGCTTGAACAGTTGGACGTTAAGTTGACCTTTTTCCATCGTCACCTGGACGGAGAGATTCAAATGTGTCATTGTATGGAGTAAGACAATCCTTGCGTTTGTTTTAAGAAGGTGGAGAATGGTGAATGCGTTTTGTCTACTTGTATGTAGATGACTTGCTGATTGTATCTCGAGATAGGATTGAAATTAGAATAGTGAAGTCACTACTTGGTATTGAATTTGAAAGGAAGGATATGAGCGCAACAGAGGTGACTTTGGAGATGTATATCAAGAGGGATCGAGTCCAACGGTAGTTCTTTCTATATCAAAGGATGTACATTCAGAAGGCGTTGAGACGTTTTGGGATACACCTGCTAAGGTCGTGATGGTGTCTATATTTCTTTGTGAGCTCAATACACCTAGTCTAATGAGGAGAACGAATACATATCTTGTGTTCCTTATGCTAGTGTAGTTTGATGTATGTGATGATGTGCACTAGACTAAACTTTGCCCAAACAATCAATTTGGTGGGCAAATATGTGAGCAAACCTTGGAATGAGCATTGGCCGCCTGGGAAGCAGATCCTAAGATATCTAAAGAGAATTTAACACATTGGTATTATCTTCAATGGTGATTCACAATGTACTCTAGAAGGAGGTTTTTTTCTTTGACTATATTGTGGATGCTAGACGGTCAATAACATGCTGGGTTTAGAATTGACAGGTTTCTAGTTAGTTGGAAACCTACTCTCTAACACGCAATAACCTTGTCAAGCACGAAGGCAACATATATATGGTGTTGGTAGAGGTGGCTAAGGAGGGTATGGTTGAAGAGTATGTTGGGCGATTTGGGGTATGCTTTGAGGAAGATGATCATCTTTTATGATAGCTTGAGTGCAATATGTATCGCCAAGGATTTTGTGTTGCATGGTAGGACGAATCATATTTACGTCAGATATCAGTTCCTTAACATGGAAAAGAGGATTAAAGTGAAGATTGATACAAAGAAAATCCTGTATATGTCTTCATGAAGCCTGTTCCCAAGAAGAATTTTCATAAGGGACTTGCGTTTCTAACTAAAATTCTGATAAAATTAACCAGAGCCTTATAAGCTAACGTCTTACACTGCAAATAAACCAGGCAGGGCTTGGTCTTTTAAAAAATATATTTGGTTTATTTTTTTAATTTACCATTATTTAAGTTGCATTATGTCCGACACATGTTCTGCAATTTATTATTACATTTAATTTCTTAAATACTTAGTACTTATTTGGGAAGATCATTGTGTTTTCATTGCATCTAATTTCATAAACATGGAGTAGTTGGCAGAGATGTCTGTCTAAAAGGCATTCATTTTGACAGGTGCCTTAAAGTCATTGAACTGCTGGATTCCTGTTGTGCAAAATGCAATTATAATTCAACTCACTGCGCTTCCCTCTCCGGACTTTTGAAGCAAAAGCCTAAGGGATGAGTTCATTTAATGACCAGGTTGCAACTGTTGTGCTCATAGATAACGCTACTTAACCCATTAATTGAAGAGTAGTTGAGATGAGTGAAAAAGAAATACAAATTAAGAAACAAAAATGAAGGGCTAGTGTATGTGTATTTCTTTTCTTTAATTTCTTTCGAATTTGAATTGTAAACAGCTTCAACTCATCGATGTACCTCGGTTACTGTTCTGTTCCTGCATGCATGGCATGTAATTAAGATATTATCGATTTTAGATGTATATCTCACAGTAAGCAGTTATCAACAATAAGAGTAAAAGCTAATTATTAGAATTTGTTGTACCAATTTATATTTTTTGTTTCAACAATTTCTGTAACAGTAATTTAATATACAAATATACACGTTTGTCGGGCGCGATGCAAATGTAATAATCAATTTCTTTTTTATTATTTAATAAACTTTTTAATTAGTATTTATAAAAGAGAAAAACAGGAAAGTAAAATTAATTTCTCTATTAGTTAAAATTTGTGTGTCTGTGCTTATATAACAATAATAATAGTAATTTGTAGAAATAATTTCTTATTAATTTGTTCAAAATTTGGTTTTTAACTTATTTACAAGTTAATTTTTATTTGTAACAAAATTAATTTCATTTTTTTCTAATACTGAATAAGGTTTTTTTAACTTATTATGATCATCAATCACAATGTTCTATATTTATATTTTACTTTTTATTATACTTTAAGATTAAAAAATAATTATAAATTTCTTTTTCGTTACACTTTTTTTCCATTTTTTACTTGCAACCGATTATTTAAGTTGAAATAATAATAGATGAAAAGTATAGAAATAACAATTATAATTTAATTTTCATTATTTTAAAAATACAAATTTTAATAACTCATCAATTAAAATTAGATGATAGCAGTTATCTTTTTACTGAATAACGATGTGAAATAGTTAGTGCTGTAATAGTAAATCACAGTAACATGATTCTGATTTGATCGAACGGCAATATTCGATTGATCTTAAAAATTGAGAATCGAAATTTTAACGTTTTATATTTTAATGACGGATAAATTTAACTGTATAAAAGAAAAAATAAAATAATTTAGCCCTGCTGCGAATAGCGCATTGTAAGGGAAAGAAAAGCTCAAATGTTTGATCGTGCAAAACACATTTCACGTTGAAGTAAAGATGGCGCCGAAAAAGAACAAGCAGAAGGCAAAGGCGCAATCAGGTCCGAGGCTTCAAATTTCGGCCGAAAATGAGAACCGCCTCCGCCGCCTCTTGCTCAACTCAGCCCGGCCCACCCCAGCGGGTGTCAGTGCCACTGCGACCGCGACCACGACGGACGATACTCTAACCAAGGCCCAGAAGGCAAAGAAGCTCAAAGCCGTTTACGATAAGCTCTCTTGCGAAGGTTTCACCAATCATCAAATCGAGCTCGCGCTCTCTGCTCTCAGGGTATACTGCTTCCAATCCATCTTGTGCATGGAACTACGGAATTTCAATTTTTTGTCGACATTTAAATTCCTTCCCCGTTTCATTGTAATTTTTAGGAAGCTGCTACGTTTGAATCAGCTCTTGATTGGTTATGCTTGAATTTGCCGGGGAATGAACTTCCGCTCAAGTTTTCTACTGGAACATCCAATTATAACGAAGGTGTATTAGTAATCCCCTTTATTATATAACATTGTTGAGTTCATCCGCTTTTTGGACTTTTGGTCAGTGATCATATAATTGTTATGCCTTGTTAGGGGGTTCTGTTGGTGTTATATCAAATCAACCGAACAATTCAACTCCGGCCGTGGATCCATCTATTAGAACTAAGGAAGATGCTCCAGAATCACCAGTTTTAATCAAGAGACAGTCGAATGATGACACTTTAGATTCTTGTCTACCATCTCAGGCAGATTGGATCAGACAATACGTGGAGCTACAGGAAGAGGTAAGTTGAGTCCGTAGATCACTGCCTATGAATGCTTCTCGTAGGTAGTGCCTGAATGTATTAAGTTTTTTCGTGCAAATGATAACGGTTTTCCAAGCATAACCTAAAATAGGAATTTGAAATTAATGATTTTCACCTCTGATGCATGGTAGTTCAATTTGTATATCTTAAGGAAATTAAGTAGCACTTAAGAGAAGTCTCACTATAGAAAAACGTTCATACTATTAATCTATTATTTGTGAAAATCTATTAAGCTCGGGTTCGATATGATACTATACATGTATTGGATACGATATGTATCGATACGGAGATATGCTTATGTTGAGAATAACAGGAAAGGATATGTGATAAATACATATTTAAAAATGTATAAAAATTATTAAAATATAATAAACATATAATTGCAATTTTCGGATCCAAATTAAAAACACATTTCTAAGATATTGTGAAAATAAAAAAATATAAATTATTATTATCATAAAAGTATTAAGGCTTCATAGATTAGATACATCATCCATTAGTATCGGCAAAAGTGTGAAATAAGATTTCATTGCCTCGACTCTTCTTTCTACCATTTTCTATCTTAATGGATAAAATTTGAAAGAACACGCATATGTAAGAATGAGAGGCTCTGTTTCACGTTAGTGGATAAAACCCATGCAAGACTGTTATTCCCTTGAAATAGTAGTTAGTTTCAGAAACTGCTCCACTTTAATCATTTACCATTAAGTCTTTAATCATTTTTTTGTACCCTCTATTTTTTCATGTCAAGTGTTTGATTCTACTAGGTGTTTGTCTTTTGGTGCAAATGGAGAGCCTTAATAATGTGGTATTTGCAGGATGAATCTGAGACTTGGGAAGATGACATTTTTATTGGAAATAGTGCCACAAAAAAGGTATTTCTCTCTTTCCTGAAGATTAACAATACCTAAACATTTTGGATGTTCATCTCAAGCTCAATCCCATCTATTTCCATTGTTAAGTATCCCCTCTGGTCCTTTTTATAATAGAAATATTGAATGTAGTATTTTTGGTCCTAATTACAAGAAAACTAGACCCATTTTTCTGATGTTTTAATTGGTAAAATTCCTTTTATAAATTATACTCTTATTTTGTTGTGGATTCTATCTTAGCGAGATAGTCGCTCATCCTCTGCAAGTTGATTTATTCATCCTTAAATGGCAATTGTTGGAGTAGTTTTTGGCACGAGAGACACCAAAGGGATACTTGGTCATTTTGCTTAACAATAAAAGCCACAGTCGTTGGTGGGAAAAAAGGAGACTTGGAATTAAGAATGATTAACTTAGAACACATTTGGATAAACTTCTCCATAAAGTTGAAATTAGTTTCTGCACAAGTTAAAAATAAAAATTGGGAAAGTTTATACAAGAGACTTTTGCAATTAGCTTGTGCATAAACTAATTTTAACTTATGGAGAAATTAATATTTTTTTCTTTTATTTTTCTCTCCTAGAAGTCCTTATGGAGAAGTTGGTCCAAACATGCCCTTAGTGTCATTACCTTTATAAGCCATCATGTAAATAGTTTAATTCTATAGGTATTTGTTAGAAATCTCACATCGACTACGAACAAGACTAAATTATAATATATAACTAGAGTGCAATCCTTACCTTACAAGCTGATTTTGTAAGGTTGAGTTAGATATAAACTCACTTACTAACATGAGGAAGTGTGTTGGAGATCCTGCATTTGCTATGAATAAAGTATATAGGTGGTGTACAATCCTCACTTTTCAAGCCAAGTTTATGGGATTAAGTTAAGCACAAACCCACTTGCTATGATTTTTTAATTTTTTTTCTTTTATATATACTTAGTCTCTTGATAATGTTGTGGGCTGAAGTCATCCAATCTAACAAAATTAACAATCATAACTAAAACAAGAAAAGGCAAATCTGAAACTTTCCACTCAAACAAAAAAAGATGACAACCTTCAGTCTCCCTTCTTCCTAAAGGAGCATCCCTAAGTAAGCCTGCCCGTCCACTAGTTGGCTAGCACTAGATAGTTTGGCAGTTCCCACATACAACAATAGTCTGAGAGTGGCTAAACACAGTCATTATGTTAAATCAACCATGACACTTAACATCCACGAAGAAAGAGTTGGGGACTGAACAAGATGCTTGAGTTTGTGTTTCCTCTTCTGAATCTTAGCAAGAGAATTTAGCAAATCAATATCATTTTTCTACTTTGGCCAAAGAATTTGGAGGAACTAAAAAAGGTTTGATTGGTTACTTTTTTAATTAAAATTAATTGATTTAGGGTTTAGTTATGTTTTAAGCACCTTATAAATTTGAGCATTTTCAATTGAGTTTATATTAAAATTTTTTGTTCTATTAAGTGTTCAAAATATATATATTTTTTTATTTTCATTTAAGTACTCTTTCATTTGCTTTTGCCATCAATGAGATGACATGGTCATTACTTTTGTCTTCTCGTCTCCAACTTGCATATCAACACACACCTTCCTTTCCCAATCTCCTCCAACCCGTTAGTCAACTCGCTCTTGTAGAAAAAATAAACGAGTTGATCGATGAGTTGGAGGTGATTGGAAAGAGAAGGAGCAAGTTGATCAGTGGGTTGGAGAGAAGATAAAAGTAACGGTTACGTCATCCTGTCGGTGCCAAAAATAAATAGTAGGATACTTATGAAAATAAAACATATTTAGAGCATTCAATAGAACAAAATTTTTTAATAGGGACTCAATTGAAAAGTTCAAAATTTATAAGGTACTTAAACTTAATTAAGCCTTGATTTAAATGTTTTTTGTTGGTATTGATGAGTTAGTTATTTGTTTCTTAAAGAGAAAGAGATAAGATGGATTATAATTTTTGGTTAGGTATTACAGATTCTAGTTTACACCCATAGTAATAGGTATTCATTTGTTTATCATCTTTTTTTCCTTTTTACATCATGTTTTGAATATAGTTGATTCTTGTTTTAGTTTCTTATCAGTCTTATAGTTGTTTTTTATTAATTGCATATAATTTCTACAGTAAACAGTTAAGTTCATTGGATTTTCCTATATGCCATTTGTTAATGACATTGAATTGATGTAGCTTCTTACTTTAAGTGGTTATTCACTTCTGCAGTAAATTTTTTCTGGGAAGTAGGAAATGATGATAATCTTACAGGTCTCCATCTTCATAAGAGGATGGGAAGTTCAATGTCTTCATATTGTTTGGTTCCTGTACTTAGGAATTATGGTGTAACATTTTGTATTGTGAAGTTAACGAGCTTAACCTCTGATGAGTTACGGGCTTAACCTCTGTCTTTTGTCTTGATAGCCCTATGAACCTAGGCCTTATGATGTTATTGCGAAGGAGTATCTTGCTGCAAGATTGGAAGCTACAAAAGCCAAAGAAAAAGGGGAAAAAAAACGCCAGGAGCAGGCAGGCCATATCATCCGTAAACTGAAGCAAGAATTGGCTGCTCTAGGTTAGTTTGAATTTCATTTTCTATTTCAATAGGTTTTTGTGAACTGTAATCGTCTAATTTGATTGTGTAAATACACATTTATCAGGATTGTCAGATGATAATTTGTCCTTAGAACATGATCATGAAATCAGTTGTAACTTCAAATCTGAGAGAGCATCCACAGGTCATGACCCTGTTGATTGCTTTAAAGAAAAGACTCCACGTGATACGGAAGGATTGGCTTCTGACAAAACAGCAGTTGATGGAAGTGATCTGGAGAGCCATAGCATGGTGGATCATCTTGTTAAGTCTGGTTCACCAGTTATAGGTGTGGAAAAAAATTCAGCCCAAGGGGAGGTTGGAGACGTTGAGCTTGGTGGTTTCTTCTTGGAAGATGATTCATTTAGTGAAATTTTACCTCCTGATATTTTGAAAGTACAAAAACAAGAAAATATTAGAAGACTATCTGAGAAAAATTTGGATAAACTAGAAGGCATTTGGAAGAAGGTAATTTTTAGGCTGCATTTGATCTTTCTTGATGAATGGAGTTTAATGCTGTTCGTGTCTTCCTGTTGCTGTGAATAACTTTATGCTTCTCAAAAGTTTGAGGGAATTCAATAATTGTATAAGTAGAGAGAGGGAGGGGAAGAATTCATGGATGGATATTTGTTTCAAATAAAGTTAATATATCAATCAAGGTGGATGGGATATTTTCATGTTATTTACCTTTATGCATATAGTTTTTCAATTTTTCAAACCAGTAAAATGCCACCAGAACCTACATTTAAATTTAAAACTCTTGATTTCGGATATGATTAGTTATTTGGCTTTTGGTGAAAATAAAAATGTGGTTTAACTGATATTTATGATTAGGAACCCTGCAGCTTTGCTCCACTGATTTTCTCTTTTGCTTAGGAAGATTCCTTAATACTTAACTGCATTTCTTTATAATCTTTTTCCTCTTCATCTTAGTGAATTCTCTTTCAGAAAATAGTGATTTTGAAATAACTACCTGTTTTGTTTCTGAGAACTAGGCGGAAAACATTGTATTTTTGTTCTTGTTATGATCTCAGTAGTTATTTCCTACATGCTATAATTTTCATATTGATAGGGGGACCCTCAAAAGATTCCAAAGGCTGTTCTTCATCAACTATGCCAAAAATCAGGGTGGGAGGCTCCAAAGTTCGATAAAATTGTTGGTAGAGGAAAAGGTTTCTTCTATACTGTAAGTATATTGCGTAAAGCCACTGGTAGGGGCAAAAATCGAAAAGCTGGGGGGTTGGTCACACTTCAGTTGCCGGATCAGAATGAAACTGTTGAATCTGCTGAGGTGAGTCATCCTGAAGCTTGTCATCTCCATGCTTCTGTAGTTACAGAAGATTTTTTTGGGTACTTGAGTGGGATCAGAAGTTATTTTGTTAGGCAACTTTTTCTTTTTTGTTATTTTCTGGTATGAAGTATAGGCTGTGTGTAGGTAAAATTTCAGAGGGCCAAGTAGATTGAACTCTATACTTTTAAACTCTCTCTCTCTCTCTCTCTCTCTCTATATATATATATATATATATATATATATTATTAGAAAACAGTATAAAAAAGTAGAAGAAAGATAAATATGTATTAATAACTTCTGTGGACTGAGAACGAGTTCTTTTTGCAAGGTAATTTCTGGAACTATCAAGGGATTGAAATGAGAATGTAACAGAGCAATGTTTCTTGCAAAATGATGAAACAGAGAAGAAGAAAAACACCCACCAGTTGCCCATCACTCCCTAATAATGCTTTCTTGCATGATTCCTGAATCGGTCCTGCAATTCCCATATATCACATGTCCATTCTGTTATGTTTTTCATTCTGTTGTCCCTTCCTCTAATTCAGTTGCTACCTGTCCCTGTCCACCTTCACCCAAGAAGCTAGAGGGTCCTGAAGCCCGTTCATTTCCTTCACCTTTTCCTCTTTTTTCCTTACCTTCTATAGACATGTAAATTATGCCTATCACACGCATATGCATATATATATATATATATATATTTCTTTGTGAAAAGGGAGGATGGGGGAAGATCATGATGTTTTGTTTGAAATAAGCATAATAGTAAAGTGCAACATGAAGTGGATTTCCCCCAAAATGGTTATAGTGGGAGGGTGGGTGGGAGATCTATTTTGATCCCTAAGTAGATTTATATCACACAATGTATTTAATATATTTTTGTTAAAATAAGAAAGAAAATTTCCTAGTGTGCTTGAATGTTTTCTCTACTGGGTGATTTATTGTTTTGTAATAAGAAAAGAATTAAAAAGATCAGAAATAACTATTATTATTTACAAGAGAACAATTAAAATGTCATAGCTTCCTAAGATACATTGAACTCTGAAGTAACAAACATTGTAGAAAGAGAGTTGAATAGAGCACATGACTTTTTCATAACAAACACTAGAACATCTATACATCAAGGAGACAATATGTTTTGCATTGGTTAACCTTAATTCTTGAGCTATATCTAATTTGCCTTTAAGAAACTCTTAAAGGGATTCACAATAAACGAAATTGAACAATCAAGTACATAACACCATTCCTGATAAACTTGAGTATACTAAGTCACTTCTGACTATCATTTCATAGTCTCCGCAAGGAATAAGTGTCGTATAGAGGTTGTAACATAAGGGTTTCCTTACAGGGGTGTGATCTCACAAAATGAAGGACATAACAATGTCTCTCCCTCCACCTATAAAAATACTAAGACAAAGAATATAGACTTGATAAGTTTTTTCATAATGTTAGAATACTTTATATCATTTCCTAATCAAAAAACCATTTTCTGTTGTATCTATTTGTAACCTAGCATCTTAGGGTTTAGGGTTTATATGGATTTATAGTAAGCAACAAAAGTGAGGTTGATCCTGCTTTGCCTGTCTTGTTCAGTGAGAAAGCGTTTTCTGCTATTGCCTATTGTCTCATCTACTGTTTTTCTTCGTTGACCATTGGATCTAGAGGTTGTCTCTAGCAAAGTTCAGCCCAACCAGTTGCGAAGGCTAGTTCACTCTCACGGTCTCTCACATATTGCTTCTCTACACGACTCCATCATGTGTAGTCCACGAGCTTCCTTTTCATCACCATAACACTGATTTGTTGCCTCCATTAGTTTTGATGACATCTTCTGTCTCTGTTCTGATCCTCCATTCCTTTTCAACATTGTTCACGTATAGGTTCTCTTGGACCCTAGGCAACTTCTCTCTTTACTTTGACTTGGATTTCTGTTGAAGCTATGAAACATGTATTTGCTGAACCTGGCCACTTGTTTTTCTGAGTCTTCAACAATTACTTCGGAAAATTTAATGGTAAAAGGTAATTTATCTTGGTCTACTTCCGTTGAACTTTGGTTTTGTTGATTCAGGAGAAAGTATTTTAATAAGCTACAATAGGATATTGTAATTATTACAAGTGTGCTACTGGAAGATGCTAGAGTCTTTGTACATTACTTTAAGGTTAGAGTTCTCTATATATGGAAGCCTATGTATTGTTTCATTGAATCAATTCAACAAAATATTTTCTTTCAAATAGTTTAATCTTTCTCAAGTGGTTTCTTGGACAAGGTTTTCATGATCACTTGGAAAAGTACAACACTGATATATCTTTGTGCTCTATTAAATCCATGGAAGCTAATATATTTGGGACCCTCGAAACATTCAAAAGATATAAATCCTTTTTGGAGGAAGGCTCAGACCAAAAAGCTGTCAACTAGTTGAAACAAATCGAACCCTTTCTACTTCACTATCAAATTCCATTTGACCTTTAGAGTTACACACTTCCCATTATTTGTTATTTAATCAAATGGGTGCTTGTTTCTTCTAAATAGTAAGATTTTGTACTATATCTTGTACCAGCAATAGTCCCTATGACATCGGGACGTCGTTTGGTTCACCAATCATGGTGAGACTACTAATCTCACTATGGTGAAAATAGCCAAGAAACCCACTTTGGTTGGGATCGGGACGTCGTTTGGTTCACCAATCATGGTGAAACTACTAATCTCACTATGGTGAAAATAGCCAAGAAACCCACTTTGGTTGGCTAGGCCCAGGATATTAACTAAACCTCTTACTCTAAAGAAAGCTTAGAGGAAATAAGCACAAATCTTATATTAGAAATCACTTCATTCAACTTGTTTCAAAAGGAGTACATGGATACATATTTATAATCGTGGGGGAGGGGGAAGCTTTCCTAACTTTTCCATGTGGGACTTGTAAGGCACCCTAACTTTAGCATAAACATATGCTCCTACCTCATTCTCCCCGGGTTAGAAAATACTCGGTGTTTTCTTCTGCTGAATCTTTGTCTTGACGCTAGGATTATGTTTGGTTCACCAATCGTTGTGAGGTTACTAACCCCACTACTATGGTGAAAATAATGTGCCAATGATGAAGATGATGCACTAATGAAGAGATGTTGATGCACCAAATGTAGCCACCACAATAAGACACTTATGAAATAAAGAGGAAAAACTTCTGCTAAATCTTTGTCTTGACGCTAGGATTATGTTTGGTTCACCAATCGTTGTGAGGTTACTAACCCCTACTATGGTGAAAATAATGTGCCAATGATGAAGATGATGCACTAATGAAGAGATGTTGATGTTGATGCACCAAATGTAGCCACCACAATGAGACACTTATGAAATAAAGAGGAAAAAAATGATGTTACTAGGAATTTTGTAGCAGATGAACAACACTAACGATGACCCACACCCACAACAGGACTGCTCACAAAGAAGCCTCTCGAACCTACCACGAACCAAGTAATATGAGCTTGCTTTGATACCAACTGACGTTGGGATGTCCTGTGGTCACCAATCGTGGCGAGGTTACTAGCCCCACTATGGTGAAAATAGCAAGGAAACCCACCTTGGTTGGTTAGGCCAAGGATATTAACTAAACCTCTTACTTAAAGAGAGCTTAGAGGAAATAAGCTCAAAGCTTATATTAGAAATCAATTCATTCAACTTGTGTCAAAAGGAATACATGGTTACATATTTATAATAGTAGAGGAAGGGAAAACTTTCTTAACTTTTTCATGTGAGACTTGTAAGGTATCCTAAATTTGGCTTAAAGCACCCTAAATTTGGCATATACATATACTCCTGCATCACCCTATATCTTGTTTCACTTTGTGTATTTAGGTTTATTTTGATTGCAATTATCTCGACCTAGAAAAGGTAAACTCTCTACAAAGTCTCTAAATTGTTTTTCTTGGTTACTCTCGTCCTTGGAAAGGATATCATTTTTTAAGCCCTCACTTTTATAGTATTTTGTTTTTGATGATGTTAATTTCTCTTTGTATACTTTATTCTTCCCCTCCCATTGTTGACCACGATGCTCCTTTGGTGTATTTATTCTTCCCTCCCATTGTTGACCTCGATGCTCCTTTGGTGTATTTATTCTTCCCTCCCATTTTTGACGATGATGCTCCTTTGGACATTTCACTGATCATCTTGACCCTTGTTGTTGGTCCATTACTATTCATCACTTATACAATTGTGAATTTCCTCAACAACTCTGTTAATTGATCCCCCAAACATCATCTCTTGTTCCGAATGCCCCTCCACTATTGCCACCTGCATAGGAGATTCTCATTGTGCTACGCAAAGGCATTTAGTCCTCTCTCAATCCTAATTCTTTATATTTAGGTGATTCCCTTTGGCAATTGGCTACTTTGGAAGACATGGTTGTTTTCAGGGCATTGATACTTGGAAAGTTGCACCCTGCCTCCATATACCACTGCATTTTGTTGTCGCTGGGCATTTACTATCAAAAATTGTCTAGAGATGGTATAATAGATAAATTCAAAGCTTGCTTGGTGGCTATGGGCTACACTTAGATTTTTGGTCTTGACAATAGGGCACTGATTTCCTTGTTGCAATAATGATTTCCTTGTGGCAATAATAACTTCAGTTTGTTTTTTTTTTTCTAGTGCTGATATTTGTGATTGATCCCCTCACCAATTAGATATAAAGAAGTTCTTAAAAAATGCTTTCTTCCATGGTGGGTTGTAAAAATAAGTGTACAAGACTCAACATTTAAGATTTATTTATTTTGGTGACTATTGACTTGTTTGTAGTCTTTGCCGCTCTGTGTGGTCTAAAGCAGTCCCCTTCTGTTTGGTTCAATTGTTTCATCTTTATCATGCTTCAGTTTGGTTTTACTCATTACGAGACCTATCACTTTGTGTTTTCTTTTTATTCTCCACCTGGCTTATGCATTTATTTTGTGGTTTATGTTGATGACATTGTCATTAATAGTAATTATTCTTATGGTATTTAGTGGCTCATATTCCATGTCCATAGTCAAGTTCAAACAAAATACTTAGTACTAGTTAAATGTTTCTTGGACATTGAGGTTGTTCAATCCTCTTAAGACCTTTTCATTTCCTAGAGAAAGTATGCTCTAGATATAACAACCTATACTGAACTTATATCTTAAAACCTCTTTATAAGGTGTAATTTGGGTGTTGTCCATGCTTGTTAAAAATTAAAATTTTTAATTGGAGGGGTAAAAGAAACATTGCCCCAATTTGGAGGACTAAAAACATATTTAAGCATTTAATAAATTTTGAAAAAACCATGAATAAATTTTGCAAAAAACATATAACCTTGTGGTCCATGTGGCAAATGCTAAGTAAACCACCGTTTGCCACATCATCAACATCATGAACGTTGTCTAATCTTAGGACTAAAAATTGCATTTTGCAAAATTTAAGAATTAGGAAGTGAAAATTTTAACTGCAGGACCACAAGAAAGTGCCCCAGTTTGGTGGACTAAAAACATATTTAAGACGTAAAATTATATGTTCACAAATTCTTGTTATCTTTCCTTAAATTGTTTGCAAATCTTTACCTGATTTCAGGATGCACAGAATAAAGTGGCAGCATATGCATTGTACAAACTGTTTCCGGAGATCCCAGTTCATCTCCCAATTACAGAGCCTTATGCATTTCTCATTCTGAAGTGGATGGAAGGTTGCTTTTTTTATCTAATCAATTTTTTGTTTGTAAACCATTATGTAATTGTTTGGTCCACATTGCCCACCTACGTAGTGGGAAAAGATTAGTTGTATAAATTTTATTGCATGAAACATTTATTTTTTACCATTCTTTAATATAGGTATCATCAAGCTATTTATATATATGTATGGACTTTCGTATAGAAGATATGAAATTTCTTAACTTACAGGGGAATCATCAAGCAATCTAGAAGACAGTGAGAAAGATCATAGATCTGGTTTCGTGGATTCATTATTAAATGATAATAGTTCTGGAGCAACTGCATGTGTTGATGTTACAGATCAGAAGAGTCCCCAATACTTTGATGGACTCTATGAAAATAAATGTTCAACGAATGATCATCATCAACAATTTGCTCAAAGTAGGTTCATTATTTAATATAATTTTGAATTTTATTCCCATTTGTTTTTGATAGTTTTTCTTTTTGTTTTTCAATTTTACTTGGCCTTATCTCTGATACTATCTTATTTAAGGATACGAGGCTGTTTGGTTTGAGAAAATGTTCTCTGTTTATACCATGTTTTTTGTTTTCTGAAGTTTAATAGGAAAAAAGTGTCAACAAAGAATGATAAAACGAAACTATAAAAAAAGTTGTTACTCTTTCCTTTATATTTTTGAAAACGTGAAAGAATTTATTAGTTTAATTACTTTCTGTTGTGATTTGCAACCATTTTTTAGTTTTTTTAGTACTTTGTAATATATTGAGATATTTTAACGAGTCAATTTAACCTTTCAATCCATAATGGTTAAATGAAAAGAAAGCCTTTGTGAAATATGCTCACTATTAGGAAGGGCATTGTAGAAGGAACTTTAGTAGTGCCTTGATAGAGTATATTATCTGTTAATGATCCCCTAAATCCTGAGAGTTTTTATTTTGAACTAGCTTTTATAATCTTAAGATGTTAGATGGGGGCATGGTGGACGGGTCAACGTGAATTGTGGTTCGTGAGTCAAGATGCACCAGCCTGACTAACAATTGGCTGGGTTGGTCAAAATTTGGCTCATTTCTTTCATGTTAAAATGACTTGGGTCACTTAATCCATGGGTCAAAGTAGGTTTATGTTTGGTTGACCCACTTAACCCACTTTTCTTTTTTTTTTTTTTTTTTTAAAAAATTTTGGTTTTTTTGTTAGGTTAATATTTTGTTTTTTTTAATTTTTTTTTATTTTTTTTTTTTTTTTTTTTTCTTTT
>Ga0099824_1005406_pt1 | contig 18007 bp, 8 predicted proteins | sample SiratrowhiteBW_FD_76837 | JGI IMG/M metagenome (GOLD analysis project Ga0099824, IMG submission 76837) | Root nodule microbial communities of legume samples collected from California, USA - Siratro white BW | ecosystem: Host-associated > Plants > Roots > Nodule | place: USA: California... | reverse complement strand
TATATATAAATTATATTTTTTTCATAAATATATTTTATAATTAAATATATAAATAAAGATACTTATATATATATATATATATATATATATATATATATATATATATTTAATTTCCAATAATCAATTGTTTTTAAATTTTCATATTTATACAAATAATTGAATAATTATTATTCTCAGATAACAAGATATATATATACTTATCTCATATATCACAATTTTTTCAATAAATATTTGAAGCACCCAAGACTATTGTAAACATAATTTGAACCTTAGAAATGTTGCTTTTTTTTTTTTTCTTTCTGGGAGTAAAGATTGTTCGTTCCAAATCTAGATAGGCCGTAGTCGAAATAACTAAAGTGGAATCTACCATGGTCCAATTCCATAAACATGCACTTCATGATACTAGTAGTCTAAAATATTCTAACAAAATAATTGTTCTTTGCGTAAATAAAGATAATCTAAAATCTAGTTATAATATTTTAATTACATAAAAAGTGAATTAAATATTTTATAAGAAAAAGGTCGAAACATACAATATATTTTATTCTTACAAAAAAAAAGAAAATAGATGAGTTGATAACCAAGCGGATTCAAATAAAAAAAGTTATTTTTTTTCACTTGTTATAAAATATTCTTAAAATTTTTAGAAGGGTAATAATTTTTTAGATTTATTTGTTTTTTAAATTTTTTTATGTTAAGTCATATGTTAGGATTAAGAATTGACTGATATAAAATATAAAATTGAATTTTCAAATTTACATGATAAGTAACTTACTTCAATAGAAAACAAAAAAAAAAATGAGTGATAGAGATCTCACAAAAGAATGGAAAATCTCACAAGAGAATGAAAAATCCTTAATAAGTTGGTTTAGTCAATAACCCATAAAATATATTATCTTTTTTCTTAACCTCTTTAAAATGTTTAAATACATATTTAAGTCATGAGTTTGCATCATTTTTAAGTAAATAAAAGCAAATTACAATTCTTGTTATTCCTTTTCACTTATTCAAACCTATTAAACATGTAATAAGTATAGTCTCCTTTATATATTTATCCTTCAATAATTGAGTTTTCAGTAGATGAGTCACCTTGTACTGTCGTGTTTCTTTTAAGTCCTATTTTAATCATGGATCTACTATCTCTTTTAAACTTTATTATTATTTTTTTTTAGATTTAGACTTTCTCATTATAGGTTTTTTTTTTAGAATTAAGCTTAGAAATCCATATCATATTTTATTTTAAAAAGTTATTCATTTAGTTTAATATTTGTTTGAATAAGTTATGGTAGTCTAATTCATATTTTATTTATGGATGAGAGAAAAAGGAAATGAAGAGAAAAAAAGTTAGAACTAAAAGTATTTTGATATTAAGATTTGATTGGATTTAAGTGAAAAAATTACATTAAATATGATTGATATAATTGAAAAGAAAAACATTGTGTTTTTTATTTTAATAATATTATATTAATTATTTGTTTTATCATAATAAATAAAAACATAAAAATTAAGAAAATATAGACTATACATATATTTATATTCAAATCTTTGTTTATATGTGAGAAAATCGTGCTATTATTATTATTATAAGAATAATGTTGACAATAAAATTGATTTAGTTTAGTGAAAATTTTTATATTAAAATAAGATTTGAAATCTCTCTCCCCCTCTCTCTCTATATATAAATCTCTCTTTATATATATTACTCTTATGTGATGATTAGATGAGAAATAAAATCTGTATGTAAAGATGTTATATACAGATTTTAACTGTATGTAATTCAATTTGTTTTTAGTGATTTCAAATCCTAATTTCTTCATTATATCACTTATAAAAGGTTTTCGTTTTAATTAGAAGGAAAAGTTATTTCTTTTACTACATTTAAAATGAGGAAAATGGAAATTTTAATTGGAAGAATATATAATGGTAACAATTGTGTAATTGACATATTTTTTACGATAATTAGTATAAAAGTTTCATGACCACACCTATGTAGCCCATATATTTGTGAATAAAAAATATGTCATTTTAGTAATTGCTAAAGTAATTAAGGGCTGATATTCATACACATCTGGTTTTGGATCGAATGTTTTGGCTAATTCGTGTAGGGTTGGTTTATTATGAAATATGTTTAAGAATTATTTTTGCTGCTTATATGTTTTCCTTATGTGTGATACGTATTCTGAATATGACTGTTATATGTTTTCCTTATGTGTGATACTTATTCTGAATATGACTGTTATAACAATGAGAGGAAGAAGATGAAAGGAAAAGAACAGTGTAGTTGGCAACAACCATAACAAGAAAATGGTGGGTGTGAAATTGGAAAAGGTAAGGAAAAATAAATAAATTTGAACCATTAATTTATAATTTAAGCAGTCCCATCGTAGTGAGGGTCTCTGTTTGTGATGGAGTTCGAGAATGTTCTTTTAACAGCTCTGTTAGGTTATAGACAGATAACGTTTGGGAATTGATCTAGTGTGGAAAGTGGTTTGTAAGTTTGAAACCCATTGTCATCTGGTCCTTCTCGAATGGCATATGTGTTATGTTATGATTTGACTCATATCTTAATTCTTTTTTATATGGATGATGTTTTCCACAAGTTATTCATGATGTTATTTTGGATATGAATAAATAAATAAAAATGTATTTATTGCACAATTGAGATATTGTTAAAAAAATCAAGAACTAAAGAAAACAAATAAAACACGTCATAAGTTTACTGATTTTATAATAAATAGCATAAAGATATTTTATTACAATAAGTGGAAGTTTAATGTTTACACTAATTTTAATTTTATATATTTTTTTAAATAAAATATATACATATAATATGTAATTTTGTAAATATGAAAATTTCTCTTCATTACTTTTTTCGGTTACCATCATTCAACATATTTAGCTTCTTTTCGTTTTTTCAGTTTTTTTTTTTTTTTTTTTTTTTTTGTTATTTTTTTTTTTTTTTTTTTTTTTTTTTTTTTTTTTTTTTTATTTTTTTTTTTTTTTTTTACATTGGTGATAATCTTTTTTATTTTTATTTTGTAGGTTTTATATGTTGATAAGAGTACTTCTACAGTAACTTTCTTATTTTGCATAATAGAGTAGAGATAATGAAATATTTAATAAAGAGACATTACCCGAGTCAAAGAGTTGTCACTTTAATATATAATCAAATTAAAAAAAATAATTTGTTTACAAGAAAAGTGAAAATCTCATTATATGTCACTATAAATAATTATCTTAAATCATACGAATTATTAGACAACAATATAAGTCAATTTTATATCACCATTAAATTATTAAATAGAAAATTAAAAACGAATGGAAATAAAACAGTCTGGTGTAAAATAAAAGATAAATAAAAATATATTAAGTATAGAACAGAAACAATTATTGGATCTCGATCGTGACTTTAAATTTCCCTTTTGACATAAAAATTTTAAATTTTCTTCCTCCATCCTTCCTCTCGGGTAAATACATTTTTTTTCGTTGTATTTTCCTTTACCAGACAAAGAAAAATAGGGTTAAACTGAGAAGTGTTGTAATTTTTTAAGTTTGTACATAACTTTTAAGTAGTTACATATAGCTATTATATAACTTTAAAAAAAACAGTTCATGTACTCAATGTAAATTAATCATTATTATCTAATTATAACTTAATATACAAGATAGTAATTATTTTAAAACGTATACCTATTATGATTTCTAATTAAAAAAAAAAAAACTAGTTCATACTACTTTGTATTTAACGATTATGAGCACAGCAAGTAAACTAATTCAACCTATTCTATCTTTGTTTCAATATAAAATTTATTGATAAGATTAATTTTGTTTAACTTTAAAAGCAAGCAACACCCTCGTCTTATTAATTATTAATTTACTTGCGGTGGTTACGTTCGTCTGTTTTATTTTTTGTGTAGTATTGTACTACTATACCAAATGGATATAATTATGAATTCATTAGTTATTTTCATATTTTCAAATATTTAGACTACTATTTTTTCCGAATATCTCTCTGTCAAATTGTTTTCTCAAATTAGTTATTTTAATCTCATCATAAATCTCAACCATCTTTCTACGTATACTTCGATTTATTTCTTTAATATTAAAAAACATGCTGTTTATACTCTTCTATTCATTTATTTGAATTAATTAATTATATTTCTTCTGTAATTTTATTTTTTGTAAATTAAATCAACACTCTGTACACACGTAGTCCTGCTCAATCCTTTTCAATAAATAAATAAGGACCCTACCTAACGTTTTCTTATCTTTGAAAAAAAAACATTTCCTTTTTAAACAATAACCTACAGGTTTTTTTATTTCCAAAAATGAAGAAAATCATTTTAATATTTTTAAATATCCTTGTTGAGAACTTAGAACTTTATTTGTAGTAACATTTTGAGAGGTAAAAATCATTTTAAAATTATATTTACTCAAATTAGAATAAGTGTTTTATAATTGACGGATGTATTATGGTTGGATTTGTACAATACTTGTATTAATACAATTAGACATTCCAATTGAGTGTGTTGCTTTGTTTTGCATGATATTAATAGATGAATGAAGAATACCTTGATGAACAATAGTAAAGAATACATTGATGAACAAAAGCTAACATATGGGAAATGAATAGGTTATTCTAAATAGGATGAAGACTGGGTTTACTTTTATCACATCTGAGAGTCACTTTATTTGAGTTTAAAAGATAAAGTTTAAATTAAATGAGAATAAAAATAATTTTAGAAAATAGTATAATAATTTTTAGAACATTTTATCCGTTATTTATTGTAATTTTTTTTATTCTCTAAATTCATGAATTGTCTATATCTATCCAAGTTATGGGTTGATTATTCATCTTTTTCTTAATTAATTGTAGTGCATGGACGGTGATAATGTGTAAATCAAGTTTATCCGACATGTTACTATCATAGTCTCAAAATGGTAAACCCTAAACTCACCTCATTGTTCACATGTTAGGTGACTTCATTTTTTTTTTTCTACCTCTAATCCTTCGACCAATTTTTCTAGAACTAGCAAAAACTACATTAAAATATGTGCAAAGATAATGAAAACTGAAATTAAATGTTAAACAACTTATTCAAAACTCGTCAAAACTACAAAACTTTATTTTACTAAATCAACTATTTATCAAATTAAAAAGAAAAAAACATTATAATAATTTCAATTTAAAATGTTAAAAAGAAGAGTAAATGGATTACCATTATGAAGAGCACACTTGGGCAGAGTGGAAGTGAGAAGTGACACCGGTGTTTGGGCTTAAGAGATCAAACCATGGTGGAACATTGCGTATTTGAGTACAGATTGTTGAATTAAAATTTAAATTTAATACACACAACACTTGCATTATTGGAGGATTTTTGAATATAGTAACCATGTAAAAAGCATCACAACACAAAGGAGATATTTTATTGTCCAAACCTATCTTAAATGCAAAAATGACTAAATCTTATGTCGTATCCCACACGTCCTTTTCTTGAAAAGAAACTCGTTTATTTTTTTTATCTTAATGGAAAAAAATCTACACTGATTATTCAGATCCCTAACTTCTCCGTGTCATATACGTGTGTAATGAAGCTATTACGTGCATGCTTTCCCTTGCAAAATCGATATTAAAGGGCCACGCACACAAGTTTCCGTTTTCAGGAAGCATATGTATACTTTGTTTTTTCTTTACGATCCTTCTTCATTTGGGTTTGTGACAACGCTATTATTTGGTTTTTTTCTAACCAATATTTATTCAGATGTTTTCATCCGAAAAAAGATTTCAAAAATATATGGATATCGTCTTTTTGAGTTGTTTATGGAATGGAACTATCGGTATGATCCTCTCGATTTTTCTTCTTTGTTGGCGTGCCTAGAGGAAGGACAGGTAGCGTTGGGGCATGCTTGAAAAAGATTGAGCAAGGGTGGCTTTAAATAATTTATCTATAATATTTTATAATTATAAAGGAATTTTTTTAGTGTACGCATTTAATGCTTTATTTTTTTATTATATTTAAATTAAAAATTTGTTCAAATATTAAAATGACTGTCATGTAATCATCTATTATTTAAAAAAAAAAGATCATTATTAATATTATATAAAGATGCGAAGTCTCTTTTTCATTAGTAAAAATAAAGAAAGGTTTATAAGACTAAGCAGTTAGTTCTCTTAATTAAGAAAATACTTAAGTTTAAATAAGACTTACTAACAATTAAAAAATCCTTCCTTTTAATTTCCTTGATATTTCTACTCTAGTTTATACTCTTATAAATTTTGTGCAAAAATTTAAATTTGTATCAAAAAAGTTGTTTTCGCAATTTAAAATCATGTCTTCGTGGCTAACTCTATGTTTAGTAAAGTAAAAAAAAAAATAAAAAATAACGGAAATGAGAAAATTGAAAAATTTATTGCATTAAAAACACTTTTTGGATGATCAATATAAACAAGTTCTCTATATATTTGTACTAAAATAAATAATGTGTTACTTGGGTTACTTGTGAGTCTCTATTAGAAATAAATACATTTATCTGAGTAAGAATGAAAATAATATGAATGTAAGGACATGTATACTTTTATGAATATGATTACAGAATTCTGATGATGATGAGATAATCATTGTGTTTTAAATTATATTTTAAATGTTATAAAATAGAAAGTTAAATAATTAATTTTTTAATTTTATTTTAAAATATCATTACCTATTCAAAATTCCATTCATTTGAATTTTCTCTAACTTTCCATATTATTAGAGGGTCCTTTTTTAAGCTGCAAATGGATAATTGAAAAAAAAAAAAAAAGTCTAACTCAATAAAGTAACTACAGTCGTTTTTAAGGGTTTTTTTCCCTTGATTTTTCCAGGTATGTAATGTTGTTGTCAACTGAGTATTAATGAAGTCATATATGGAGTAATATGTGTAACTTTATATTTGATACCATGCTTATTTATTCTTACGGCAGTGTGTTTTAGTTAGAAAAGATTATTTATGATTGTGTAATTGTTAACATGTGGTCCAAGGACTATTGTTATTAAAAAAAAATAGAGATATGAATAAATCAAATTGATCATGTCAAATATTTTTTTACAAACAATAACAATTCAAAATAAATACAAAAAATTGTTAGTGGAAAATATGTTAGAAAAAGTTTGAGTTGAGACACGCATATCATTATTTTTAATATTTTAAAAAGAGAACCTAATATAAGAACTTTTGTAAAAATTATTTGGGTTGTTATAATTTGTTCTTTTAGATATCTTATATTTATAAGTAAAAGAAAGATTAGTAATAAATTTGGTTTAAAATATAATAAATACAGTAACATTCACTTGTAAGAGATGAAAATATCTAGTAGTGATACTAAAAGAGGTCTCTTTCTCTTACCTACTCTTAAAGTTATTGGTATTCAATAAATTAGTAAATAAATATAAAAAATAATTCAATAAATAAATATAAAGAGAGTTACACTAAGTTGTAAGAGAGTTGTTAATAAAATGTAGTTAAACATATTATTAGAGATTTTAATTATATGATTGTAAGATGTTACAATTTTACATATTATTTACTATTAAAATTTAAATTTCGGTATAATCACTCATTGTACAACAATCACGAAAACGTTAGATCCTCATTTTATTCATACTGTCCACATCAAATGTAAATCTTATTGAGGGAATGAATTTAATTCAAATTGAGTCGAAATAAAATATAATCTTAATTAATAATTAATGCGATTAAATTTTTCTGTTGTCATTTGTACTACTATCTAATTAAAATATGTAATTAAATTTCACCTTATTATTTTTTAACTTTACAACACACCTTCTCTTTAAATTAAATCTTAATTAAAACTCAAATCACAAATTCAATTAAAAATTAATTATCTTCTTCAATTAAATCCACAAAACTATCATCACAATAACACAATTTGTGTAGAAAGTAAAATTTATGATCCCACCATTTTCAATTTTTCATTTGTAACATTTTTAGTAAATAATAAATGCATGTAATTATTATATATGAAATATTTTAAATACTTACGCTATCCTTCATCATTACACTTTCATGTTTTGAGACTCTTAAATTATATTAACAACAATGCAATAATAAAAGGTTGTTTAGAAGTATTTTGAATCACATATGTACATTTTTCTTAAAGAAGATTTTTATATTTAAGATATTTTAATTTGTGATATATATATATATATATATATATATATAATTAAAACCTTAAATTCTTTATTACTTAACTAATTTAATAAATAATTAGCTTAACACCATACATTATTAAAATTAATTTAATAGTTAAAATATTAAAAATTAATAAAAAATTGTATTTATGATATATTTTAAAAGTGATATAATACAATGAGTTGAGATAATGGTTAGATATGATATACTCGTACATAATTCATATTCCATTTTTATCCTGTACAGAAACTTGTACCAACAGTATCCAATAAATTGGGAAAATTTGTGAGGGGAAAAATATTTCGAGACTGCAATTTATTGTTCTTGGTTCTTACACTAATTAAAATAAAACGTCTTTTTTCTAATCACTTTCGGAAAGGGATTTTCATGGAAAGCAAATATGCTAGCCATCTTAGAGACAATGAGGATTGGATTTTATCATCTCTTTAAGTTAATGTTTCTATTCAATCTCATCCCCATAGTTTAACATACGTCACAGACTCATGCATTCCCTTTTCTTTCTAACTGAAGTTTTGTGTTTTGTCATTTGTATTTTTCCACGTAAAGCTGAACTGAGGATTCACATTATATTATGTGTGTTTGGTCATGGGAGTTGTAAGAAAGTAGAAAACACCAAAGTAAGTTAGTAACACACAGATTTTGGATAAGGATCAGAGAGGAACAATCTGTTTGGTCAACGATGGATAACTTTTTATAAAAAGCAAAAAAAAAGTTAGGTTTGGGCAAGCTAAAAGGTGTTTGGAAGGATATTTTTTTTTTTCTTTCAATGAGTTGTCACGTTATTATTGTATTTTCTTAATATGATGATGTATATATTGACTACGAACAAGCAAAATATCTTTAAGGTTGTAATAAACCAGAATTAAAACTCTCTTTAAGAGAAACTCTGAAAAGTAGAAAGTTAAACAACGCTCACAGATCACGGCCATTCAAAACTTTCTACACAAACTAAGATTTTTCCAATTTTTCGTGCTGAAAAAGTTTCAATCCAAGAAGTGGTTCTAGAAATTCTTACATTTGACATTACCACTATTAATATGTTGTCGTCAATTTGAATTTAAACTGATGTGTTTTTTCTCAGTTTGAGTGAAAGTCAAACCATATTAAATCAAACTTCTAGTTGAATATTTATGTCAAAACAATAAAAAAAAAAATGAAGTTACAGTAAGAGATGATATTGACAGTAAATTATGTAAACGTTATACTATTTATCAATATATTTTTATGAAACTAATTTATGTATCTTTATATCACACAAATTAATTATTTTATTTCATCTTTCTCTGTTGTATAATTTGTTGTGTAAAAAATGTGTAATATAATTTTTCGTTGCAGAAATATCTTCATTATGTATAGTCCAAAAACTATAATGTTTAAAACTGAAACTATGACCTCAACAAGTATTTTATTTGTGACGACTCTTGCGTGTATCATCTAATCCAAGCTTTTAATTCAAAACTTAATGAATGATAAATCAAATTTAAAACTTTTGGGTTACAAACTATTTACAATAATGCACTATACAAATACTTGCTTAAGATTTTGAAAGTTTTTATATTGAAAATAATTATTTTTAGAATAAAAAATTGGTTAATAAAATAATTAAAAGTATATAATTAATAAACTTTTAAAATATAAAAAAATCACATCTTACAAAATTAAGATTGCGTAAAAAAATGTTTTTTAAAATTATTTTGTGTTGGTAAAAGTTTCCGTATATTTAATTATAATTATTCTCGAAAGTGACTTTAAGTTATTTAAAATAAATATGAAAAAAAAATTCTTAAAAAAGTTACAATAAAGGAGAATAAAAACTACTTTTATGCAATGGTTTAAGTCTCATGGCTCACGTAAATGACGCAAGTCATATATACCTAAGAGTAAGACAATCTGTCCTGTTCAAATGTTAGGTTTAGATATATTTTTAATCCTTTATATTGGAAACATTATTTTCTTTTGTTTTTTAATTAGTTATTTTTTAGTAAATTTATTTTGTAAAATTTATTTTCAGTTAGATGATATAGTGACGCTATGATGTGATCAATCATGTTATTAAAATTTTAATTATGAATTTTAAGATGTGGTAATCGAGTATAGAAGAAGGTTGGTATCGAAGGAGGAATGTTACGAGTTAGCAAGTTTAATTTCGTAAAAATATGTTGGTTGATAGTGAAATTACACCTTTAATCAATATTTTGAAATGGTAAGTAGATAATCATTTGCTACATTATTAATGTTACTAGCGAGTCTAATTTCAGAAATTAAAAATAACATTTTACAAAATTAGATGACCAAAATTTGTTAGTTTGAGGACCAAGACATGAAATGTCCCGATCTTTTAAAACTAAAAGCATAATTTTATTACATAATGTATTTTTTAAACATTTTTCACATTGTTTCAACATTTGTAAAAACAGTTAGTAATGTTATCTAATTCTAAAAACTAAAAATAACATTTACCAAATTTAAGAAGCTAAAAAATAATATTTTTAATTGATGACTAAACCTAACATTATCCTCAAATTGGTAGACTAAAAATACATTTAAGCTTTTATAATTTTTTTTATAAACTATGCCAAATATACATCACAAATGTTGAATAAATATATTTTTTATCATATTATCAATGTTATAAATATTGTATAATTTTACAAGCTAAAAATAACCCTTTTCAAAATGAGATAACTAACTTTAAAAAAAATAAAATACAAAAAATAATACCGCTAATTTAGAAAACTAAAAACATATTTTTATTACATAATATATTTTTGAATACTTGTTCACATTATAATCTAACATTAAAAAAAAAAACACCGTACATTATAAATTACTTATATTACATAAACAAATGAAATGTAATTCCTGTATAAAAAAAACAAAATCACCTTTTTAGTAAAATAAAATTGAAATTAGGGTTCTGATCAACAGATTTTGGTTGCGATTACCATGGTAATAAAGTAATGTGAACAACAGTGGAACAATGTATCTAGAAGCATATGTAAACACCATCGTCCTCGTAGGCTGCTGGTAGCTTGCGTGGCTTTAATGGTCCTGCTGTGACGGCTAGAGTTCCTCATACTTCATATTTGGCGCGCTTGACTTAAATGCTCTCTACATTTTCTTTTATGAAAAATAACTTTATTTCAATCAGAATTTTTTTTTTAATTTTTTTCTTAAGCGTCACAGAATTTTTGAACATATAAAGCAACAGTTAAATCAACGGATAAAACTAACTTATTTTTTATTTTTAATAAATTGATATCCTTAAGATCGTTAAATATTGTTTGTTTTATTATTTAATTATTCTTCCACGATTTTGTCATAAAAGAAATTCTTATAAATTATTCTTAACTTCAATTATTGAAAGATATAAAACGTTTCATTAGAACTGGTCAAAGAGTCTAGGGACATTGCTTTGTCTAGCTCTTGTTAGTTATATACTTTTCACATGTAAGCAATTTTCTTATTGTCAAAATTAGACTATACTTATTGTTTATTACAAGAGAGACAAAAAAAGAGCAAAGCATAGAGGAAAAAAAAAAGTAAGAATGAACTGATTAGTTAGATTAATTCGGTCAAGAGCTGAATACGACAACAATTTACTTAATTTTTGAAACTGGTTTCTTAAAAATCAGCGTAAAATTATTTAAACGAATTTAAAATTGGGCAAATCACACATATCCAATTCAAATTGGTTTGTTGGAAAATACTTTTATTTTTATTTTATTCTTTTTTACGAGGGGTTATTTTTATTTTTAATTAAAAACCTAATCTTGTGGTTATTGATACGGTCCTAACATAATATTATGATGATTGATTTCTAGCTATATTAATGATATTTTTAAGTTTTTCATTAGAGTTTTACCATTAAACTCTTGTACATTTTGATATCCATGTTAAAAGATATTCCTTCATTCCTAAAATAAAGTATTATTAAAACGTAGAATTTAACTAATGATTGCACTCAATCTTTCACACTTTTTTTTATTAATACGTACTTCTAAAGTTTTTATCATCTGAACCTCCCTGCAAAAAAATCACATTCAATCCTATATAGTTAGAGCGGATCTTATTTTTTTAAAATAGAGTTAATTAAAATAATAAATTTAGTTAATTATCAACAAATAATTTGATTTATTTATAATAAAACTCAAAATCACGAGATTTTTAAAATTTGTGATTCTCAGAAATCGTAATCGTCCCGTTCGGAAAAAAAAAATCTTCCATAGCCATGTCCTTTAATTAAAAAAGAAAAAAGAAAACATTCAATTCAATTAAATTAAAAATCAAAACTACAATATTTTATGCAATTACAATAATTTAATAAAAAAGATGCTAAAAAATTTATTATTATTATTATTATTATTATTACTATTATTATTATTATTATTATTATTATTATTATTATTATTATTATTATTATAATTAATGGTATCCGACTCCAAGATAAATTCAAATGATGGGTAGATGATTGAGAGTCCTTTAACTCTTTGAAGCCTAACTCTTTTCATTTGGTCAAGGGTACATAAAAAAAATTAAACAAATATAATGTATAACTAAATAAAACTTATTAAAATAGAAAAGTGTGTCTATATAAAATTCGTCACTACACATTTACTTATCTATTTAGAAGGAATGTTTTATAGAATACAATTGAGATGTATTCTAAAAAATGGGAATTATAATATACCATAATGTAAGTAGATACACATTAATAAATCTGTGTTTTCTCTGTCACTATATATATTAGTGATGGTTCGGTTTGTCCGTTGCCATAATGGATTCAAAATCTAATCTATAACTGTAGCAAAAAAGAAAACATTTTAAAAAGTGTTAAAGAGAATCCAATGCCAACGAAGAACATGCTAAAATGATTGAGTGATGGCTCGAACAGCTGCATGAACAACATCAAATAATGCAGTACCATATCAGCATCGTCTTAGAGTTAGCAATTGTTTAGGTTTTCTACTTTGAATATGTTAATGTATACAGAACAAAACAAAATTCATTGTATGCATGTTTTTTTGAATTAAAAAGTTTATGACTCGAAAAGACAAAATGCAGCATGTGATCACATGCTTACAATCTTTCGGTTCCACCATACCCGCTTGATTACCAGAAATATATTGTAATCACAGACTTTCTGACTCCCAAATCAAAAACAAATTTGATGTCTTCCCATCTTCAACCTCTTCTTTGTTTGGGTATTAATGGAGTATAAGAAAAATAGTCAAATATTAAGAAAGGATACATGACTAAATTATTAATGTTTGTGATTTGTTTGAAAAGAAAGTATTTTTATTTATTTATTTATTTCTGTTCAGTTATTAAAAACAATTATAATATTATTTTTAAATAATCAGTAATTTTTTGCTAAGCAAAAATAGTATATTAAAACATTATTTCTAATTATATCAAATATTTTATTATATAATTTCTTTCTTTCTTCTATTTTTTAAACAAGTAGAGAGAAATTTATATTTTTTCTTTCTACTTCTATCCTTCCAAACTTGGTATGTATTTATTTATAGTTTTATTGATTTTCTTATAATTATTTTATCTTTATTTTAATCTAAATTCTAATCTGGTAGAAATAAAATATCTAACAGATTAATAGAAATAAAATGGTGTCAGATCACGTAATAACATCAGCTAACTGATTATAAGAGAAAATATTTTATTGGTAAAAAGGATTTCAGAATATATTATTATACAATATTTTGAGGAATAAAAGGGTGATACGTTATTCGTAAGAAAAAAATTGGCCATGTATCATGTAAAATTATTCAATAAAATAATATGATATAATTTTTCAAAAAGTTATATTTTAATTAGAAAAAAATTATATTTGGTCTGTGATAATCTTTTACGTAAAACTTAACTAGAGTTTATTACTGAAAAATTCTGTTCTGTAGAAATGTTTTCTTTCAAAAAGATATTAAATATGAAAAACATTATTTTCCAGATTCATATTTTCGAGAAACAAAAGTTTCTCTTTTACTAAACTTTCCTATATTGGAAATAGTTTCGCGTCACATTTAACTACATTTTCTGTCGTATAATCTTTTTCTATCAGAAATACAGATTTTATTTTAATGTGTTTCTTTTTTTTATCATTCAAATCGCCTGTAAAATGAAACGGGGTTTATACTTTAGCCTTCACTCTCTCATTAGGGAAGCCTTTGATGCGAATTTTTTATGTAGAAAATAGAAAAAAAATCATTTTTAGAAAATTCATATGATAAAGATTCATGTTTCATCCCAATTCCCAGCACAAACATATTACATATGGGATGACGTGGTCCATGACCCATCAACAAGCACCATTACAACGATCACGGGACACGTGTCGAAGACGTAGAAGTGAATTTCGTAGCTGGTGCATACACAGGAAATAACCCTCACCAAATAAAAAAAAAAAAAAAAGAAAAAAAATGAAAACATAGATATAAAGTTAATTGTGGGTTAAGGTTTTAGGTATTGCCGTTGGTTTAGAGAGAGAAAGAGTAACATCAGGGTCCCTCTATATGTGCGTGTAAAGTCCCAACCTAAGCATTTGTCATCACTCAAAGAGTGGACAAATCCGGTCAACTTTGTTGCACCTTGGCCTGCACCTTCCTTCATCTTCCTCTCCTCTCTAACTCTTCACCCTCTTAATTAAACCCTTCTCCCTCGTTCCCCTTGTCATCACAACACTACAACGCAGCACATACTCTTCCTTTCTGCAACAAAACCACATATTATAAGCTTAGCCAGAATTACCAAATCATAGGATCCAACATGGGTTTTTCCTCAAAAGAAGAGAAGTCCAAGAGAATAATGAGGGGCTTGAAGACTGTGTTCTTCTTGATCACTATGGTTATATCGCTTCTTCTTTTCTCTGCCCCGGTTCTCCTTGTTATTGCCGATGCACTTCTTCCTTCGGCTCTTCTCTCAACGATTTCCTCCTCCTCTTTCTCCTTGGAAAATCTCGCTTCCCATTTCCACGACTACGATTTCCGATACTCCCTCATTGATATTCCCCTTATCTCCGTAATACGATCCTTCATCATCTTCTGTAAGTCTACACACACACACTAGTATACACAGTAGAAAAACTATAATTGGCCACCGAGCAATTTATATGTATTGTTTCTTGAAAAAAAAAGATCGCTACCGGTGATCTTAGTGACCGATTTTTTTTTTAATCAAGGTGAATTTCTGTAGTGATTTTCGAGGACCCTTTTGAAGGTTGTTTAATGGGTTGTTAATCTTTTTTTGTAGGTGTTTATAGCTTGTGTGATGGACCGAGGCTTTCGAACGGACCTTATTTGGGGATTACGACCATGTGTTCTGTTTTGTCTCTGATGTTTGTGTCGTTGAAGGCTGTTTACATCTTCAGTGTTTGGGGTGTTGATCGAAGTGGGTATGTTGGAGGGACCGAAATTGCTCTGTTCGTATGCTCCTGTGCGTTGGCCGTGGGGCATGTTGTCGTGGCCTACAGAACAAGTTGCAGGGAAAGAAGGAAGCTTTTGGTTTACAAAATTGACATTGAAGCTGTAAGTGTCTCCTCTCCCCTTACGCACGCCATTTTCCTTTCCACCAAAGTTTAATTCAACTTTAGAATTAAAATTATTGCGTGTGTTAGTGGAACAAGATAGTTTTGCATAACACTGTACTTTTGGAAATTCGAATCTTTTTAATCTAGTGAAAATTCAAGCTAATTCCTATTTCTTAATCGTTTTTCGTGACGCGGGGTTTACACGGAGGGAAACTAATGGGAATTTTGGTGTGGTAGGAAGGACCCACTATAAGTACCGTTTTTTATGATCAAGGAAACTTCAATAGGGGCATTATTTATTGACCTTAGTACCGTGGGAAACTTTGTTAGAACATGGACTCTATAGTAATTCTCTACCAACAATTATGGTATGTTATTAGTGTATAAATTCATGGTTTAGCATTATCTTTTGTTCTACCTTCTACCACTTTTCTTACACAAAAAATAAGGGTTGGTTTTGATTTTCCCCGCCTCTCTAGAAGGTCAATAGTTTGATTTGTTGACAACTCCTCTTGAATGCACAAAAGCAAAATTCAAATTCAGTCTTGCAATTTATTTTATTTTCAGCTTTGGCGACATAGGTAGTTGACTATTCTAAACAGCCAAATTGAGCTGGTTGGAAATTGGCCACAAACTGCGGTCATATGGGGATGTTGGACTCCTCATCAAATCCTCTATGGCGAAATTATTCTTCTAAATGCTTGAATCCTAAAATTATTTTTATCAAAAAAAAAAGTTTCTTGCTTATCCTTGATCCAAATAAGACTTGGTCTCACATATTTAAATCCTCTCCTTCTTCAGCCTTGTGTTCGAAGAATAGCCGCCCTTAATTGATGACTAAAGTCGATTATAATATAATATAGTTTACAAATATCTAGATATGTATTTGATCATGTGCGTATGCAGAGAGATGTTTAGTCGTTAACTTATTTTGATGTTAAATATTACTATTTTTTTCCCTTACCTAAGATCACGGCCTTCAATACTGCCATCCCTATCGGCACCCTGCAAGTTGAGGGTTCCCCACTACTCACAACTGTTATTGATAGACAGGTTTCTCTCACCTAGTCACACGACATAAACAAGTTATTCCCACGTGCTTACCTCACACTATATTTAATAATAGTAATCAAAGTAATAGTAATATTATTCTCATATCTTTACACGTTTATCTGCACAAACAGATACAAAATGATTATGACATTAACCATGTTTCACTTTTGATGTATGTATACTCAGATTTCAGCTTGCAAAAACGGGTATCCCAGGTATCCCAAGATTCCTCAGGAAGAACGAATCAAATGAGCTACTGTGCCGCTCCAAGATTAAAGTAAATATCATCTATGGATTGTCAACTAACAACTTCAGCTATTCTTAATTATATATGTCTTGCGTGCGTCAAGGGTTGCTACGGTAATTATATTTAATGACGAAATACTTAACTTTTTTGGTAAAATTAAACAGTGATTAGCGGAAATTAGCAAAGTCCTAAATGTTTTTTTTTTTTGTTCTCTGTTGTATCAGGTTTATGGAAAGGATGCCAGCAACCGTGACACCTAACTTTCTAACCTCGGATACTGTCAGTTTAATGCTACCAGGATACATAAAGTTGTTGAATGGTGTTTAGGTATAATTATATAATCGGTATATCTAATAGAGCTTCATCTTTGGCGATTTATATGTATATCTATTTTGCTTCGTTATTTATATTCTTCCTTTGCAATTGTTTCGTGTATATCTTATTGTGCATATATAAACAACTGAATCTGAATCCATCTGGATTCTTGTTACACCTTCATTACTTAATTGTTGCACTAAACCGGTCTTTTAATTTAGCGTTCAAGAGATTTATTAAATTTTGAAAAAAAGTACTTAAAACAATAATCATTTGACGATCGTAAAATAAATATTAAAGGTTTGGTGTGTGTGTGTGTATTTTATTTCAATACAGAAATATAAATCTTAAGTTTTACCTGACTTACTGGAGTAGCCTGGCTATAGAAAAATACATACTTTTTTACAGGCACTTCAATTTCATTAAGTTTTTCAAAAAAAAAAAAAAAAAAAAGTGAAAATTTTTTTTTTTTTTTTTAAATAAAATAAATAAATAAAAAAAAAAAATTGGAAAAAAAAAAAAACAAAATTCGGGGAGGTTTATAATTTACAAAAAAGTTTTTATTTTTTTTTTTAAAAAAAAATTAAATTTTTCATTTTTTTTTTTTTTTTTTTTTGAAAAACTTAATGAAATTGAAGTGC